>ERZ887942.525-NODE-525-length-31156-cov-27.575609_pt1 | contig 31156 bp, 20 predicted proteins | sample MGYA00521099_ERZ887942 | MGnify/ENA primary metagenome ERZ887942 (study PRJEB32303, sample SAMEA104408605) | aquatic metagenome | biome: Brackish water; feature: Pelagic; material: water | place: Baltic Sea | collected 2014-06-07T06:48:00 | depth 16,251 m ...
TCTCTAAAGTTCGTAGATGGGCCTTTCACTTAGAACCATGGGAAAACAAGCGGATCAGGGAAGAATCGGTTAATTTCAATAAGTAGTCCAGCAAGGAAAGTAAAGTATGCTGCGGCTAAAACAGGTGCAGTCGAAAGGTAAGTTAGAAAATTCTTCATGGAGTATTCCTTTAATATAAGTGTTTAAGTAACCATAAATATAGACTACTCTAGTTATACCTGAAAAGAGAGAAGAAATAAATAAACAAATAAAAAAGAATCTTCGAATAGGTTTTTGTGCTCTTAAAAATGCCAGGAGCCAGGTTTGAACTGGCGACACGAGGATTTTCAGTCCTCTGCTCTACCGACTGAGCTATCCTAGCAATGACCCGAATGCGCATGTTAAGTTGGCTGGGACTCGAACCCAGGACCAGTCGGTTAAAAGCCGAGTGCTCTACCAACTGAGCTACCAACTCTTCCATCTATATCTAGTAAACCTTGAATAAAGGAGAATGTCAATGACTTTGACATTCTCCAAAATACGTACAAGGGGGGGTCTACGAAAGAAAGAACGTGGTTCTCTTTTTAAAAATTAAGTTGATCCCCGCGGCGGTATTGTAAATACGCCGTAACGAATAATCCTGATATAGTAACCGGGATTAAACCTAATACAATTCCTGATAAAAGAGGTTCAACCATTATATTTTTTCTTCTTGTAATAATTAATTATATTGTCCTTAGTATACAGTCTTATTTGCATAAAAAACAAGAAGCCACGAATAAAAGAATACTGCACCAACTGATGAACCGCGTAAAAGATTCGGCTTCTCCATAGGAGATAAACACTTTTACATCATAGTAAAGCCACGCAGTGAATTTTGAATCTTGAGCACCTAGACTACTCAAAAGAAAAAGAATAAAAATGGCAAGAAGGGTTCGAATATAAATCATCAATTTTTTGTTTCTTTTTTACGTTTTTCAAAAAGCTGTAGGCATCATTTCTTGTCCCCTATTGAATTATTGGATACAATAAAAGCGTCGTCTGACGAAACTATCCTTTATTGATTTTATCAAAGTTATGTTCACATTAAAAATCTTTGTATATACTGTAGTTATCTTCTTCGTTTCGCTTTTCATTTTTGGTTTCCTTTCAAATGACCCTGGCCGTAACCCGAATGCGGACTAAACTTTAAAATCACGTTTGAACCTTTTTCTATCTTTAAGACGGAAAAAGGTTCAAACGTGATTTTATATCAGAAAACCTTTTCCTCCTTTTCGATCTAAGCTATAATAAAAAAGAACAAAAACGGGATGTAGCGCAGTTTGGTAGCGCATTGCATTTGGGATGCAAGGGTCGCAGGTTCGAATCCTGTCATCCCGATTTATCGGAATCCCTATAGGGATATAGTCTTCCAAAAGAACGTGTTTATCGCCTTTTTTTTATGGAGAAATTCAGTTTGATCAAATACAACTCTACTTAAAAAGTCTAAACGTCTCGTGGAAGGATTTTTTTGAACCGCGTAGTTTTTTATGCAAAATGGCCGAGTTCATCCTAGGATGAACTCGGCCATTTTAGATTATAGTGCAAGCACTATTTTCTTTTCCTTATTTACCTAGGAAAATAGCTGTGTATTCAGCAATCGCTTCTTTAACCATTGCTTCAGCTTCAGGAGTGAAAGCTTTCGTTGAACTAACAATTTCAGCGTACTTTGGCTTATTTGTATTTAGGTGTTCGCGTAGACCTACAAGGAATTTACGAACATCTGCTACAGCAATTGGTGCAAGGAAACCGTTTACACCTGTGTAAATTGTTGCAACTTGATCTGCAACTACAAGTGGTGCAGATTGTGCTTGCTTCAGTAATTCACGTAAACGAGCACCACGAGCTAACTGGTTTTGCGTAGCTGCATCAAGATCTGATGCAAATTGTGCAAAAGCTTCTAGTTCAGCGAATTGTGCTAATTCTAGTTTTAACTTACCAGCAACTTGCTTCATCGCTTTAATCTGTGCAGCAGATCCTACACGTGATACCGAAATACCTACGTTAATCGCTGGACGAATACCTGAGTTAAAGATATCTGCAGATAAGAAAACCTGACCATCCGTAATTGAAATTACGTTTGTTGGAATGTAAGCAGAAACGTCACCTGCTTGTGTTTCAACAATTGGTAACGCAGTCATACTACCTTCACCTAATGCACTACTTAGTTTTGCAGCACGCTCTAGTAGACGTGAGTGTAAGTAGAAAACGTCACCAGGGTACGCTTCACGACCTGGTGGACGACGAAGTAGTAGTGACATTTGACGGTATGCCTGTGCTTGCTTTGATAAATCGTCGTAAATAACTAGTGTTGCACGACCAGTGTACATAAAGAACTCTGCAAGTGCTGCACCTGTATAAGGAGCTAGGTACTGTAAAGTTGCTGGTGCATCTGCGTTCTCTGCAACTACAATTGAGTACTCCATTGCACCGCGCTCTTCAAGAGTCGTTACAATTTGAGCTACTGAAGATGCTTTCTGACCAATAGCTACGTAAACACAAACAACGCTTTCGCCTTTCTGGTTTAGAATTGTATCTGTTGCTACAGCTGTCTTACCTGTTTGGCGGTCACCAATAATTAGTTCTCGCTGACCACGTCCAATAGGAATCATTGAATCGATTGCAATTAGACCAGTTTGTAGTGGTTCATAAACAGAACGACGAGCAATAATACCTGGAGCTGGTGATTCAATTAAGCGTGACTCGTTCGAAGCGATAGCACCTTTTCCATCAATAGGACGAGCTAGAGCATCTACAACACGACCTAAGTAAGCTTCACCTACAGGAATTTGAGCAATTTTACCTGTAGCTTTTACAGAATCGCCTTCTTGAATCGTAAGGCCTGAACCCATAAGAACCGCACCTACGTTATTTGCTTCAAGGTTTAAAGCAATTCCTACAGTACCATCCTGGAATTCTACAAGTTCACCTGCCATTACTTTCTCTAGGCCGTAAATTCGAGCAATACCATCACCTACTTGAAGAACCGTACCTACATTAACAACTTTCGCTTCTTTGTTGTACGTTTCAATCTGTTGGCGAATGATACTACTAATTTCGTCAGGTCTAATCTTTACCATACTGTTTTTATTTTTTTTTACTTTTACGTTTATTGTCGTTTATCTACGGACAAAAAGAGCTTATCGAATGAAAGTGGCTCTAAAGGGTTTGGAGAGCCCCTAAGCTTTTGTCGTAATGCGGCCTAATAAGGCAATATTTAAATCAAGTACACGGCGTTGTAGACTGCTGTCCTTCGCAAGACGTGCTTTTACTTTTGTCATCGCTTTTGATAAAGCTAGACGACTCATTTGAGCACAAACTTGGTTTACAGCTTTTTCTTCTTCAACACGAATAGTGTCTTGCTTTGTTTCTTCTAAGCGCTTTATGTCTTCTTCTGCACGTTCTAGGAGTGTTTTTGAACCTAGTTGAGCTGATACAACTCCTTGAGCACGGATCTCGGCAGCTTTTGTTTTCGCAACTTCAAGCTGTTTTTTAGCCGTAGCTAGTTTTTCAGTAGCTTCTTTGAAGCGTAATTCTGCATCTGTAATACTCTTTAAAATCGACTCTTGACGATTTTTTAGAATTGAGCGTAACACATCTCCGCCAAAGTACACAACTACACCGATAACTACAGCTAAGTTAATGACATTCGTTTCAAGAAGGTTTGTATTAATTCCAAAACCTTCTCCTAGAGGAAAATTCATAAAATTGACGATCACGGGACTTCAAACCTCCATTCTTATAAGCTATAAAGGGTATGAATGATTGAATATCGTTTTTTGAATGATTACTAAAAAGACTTACAAAAAACGACTCTTCGCCTTCAGTGCCGAGGTGCGAAGTGCGAGTCGTTACCGTCTATTAAAACGGAAATTCGATCCGTGCACTGTCGATGGACTGTACACGGATCGAATTAAATTAGCCTACGAATGGGTTTGCGAAAATGATCGCTAACGCAACTACTAGACCGTAGATAGTTAGGGCTTCCATGAATGCTAGAGAAAGTAGAAGAGTACCACGAATTTTACCTTCTGCTTCAGGCTGACGAGCAATACCTTCAACAGCTTGGCCTGCTGCAGTACCTTGACCAATACCAGGACCGATAGCACCTAGACCAATAGCAAGACCAGCACCAATAACAGAAGCTGCACAGATTAACGGGTTCATAAGATTCTCCTTAAATAAAGTAGTTGATTTCTTCTCATTATTAAACGCATTGAATAGTGGAGTAAACTCTTTGGACTGAATTTGTGGTTAAGTGAAAAGAGTTACTATTAGATTAGCATTATAAACTTCATTTTAAAAGATATAATCCATCTTTTTTCCCTTTCAATGACGAAACAAGCTCCAAAGGAACTCAATTTAATGGCCTTCCATGGCTTCACCAATGTAAGCACCAGCAAGAGTGGCAAAAATAAGTGCTTGGATGGCACTTGTAAATAAGCCTAAGAAAATAAGTGGAATAGGAACCACTAAAGGTACTAAAGAGATTAATACAGCTACTACTAATTCATCCGCTAGAATGTTTCCAAAAAGTCGGAAACTTAGCGATAAAGGTTTTGTAAAATCTTCAAGAATATTAATCGGTAATAAAATCGGAGTTGGTTGAATATATTTACCGAAGTAGCTTAAACCACGTTTATTGATACCTCCGTAGAAGTATGCAGATGAAGTTAATAGGGCAAGACCCGCTGTTGTATTAATATCATTGGTAGGCGCACCAAGTTCACCATGTGGTAATTCGATAATTTTCCAAGGAACTAAGGCACCTGACCAGTTTGAAACGAAAATAAATAAGAACATTGTTCCAATAAAAGGAACCCAGCTCTTATATTCATGGCCAATTTGTGTCTTGGCAATATCACGGATAAATTCTACAACGTACTCAATGAAATTTTGTCCGCCTTCTGGCATCGGTTTTAAATTTCTTGTGTTTACAATCGCAACTGCTAAAATAATAGCAATAACAATCCAAGAGTTAATTAAAACTTGACCGTGAACTTGGCCATTTCCTACGTTCCAGTAGAAATGTTCTCCTACTTCTACACTTGCAATGTCGTATACAGCATTCAAAAGGTTAGCATCCATCAAAAGGTATCCCCTCACATCGTTGATCAATTAAGCAATTATACTTAGGATAACAGGAGTTCCCTAAGAATGTCATGTTTTTTGATTTTTTTTTGAAACCTTATTCGAAAATTTTTTTTTAAGCAGACTTCGAAACTTCTGATTGACCTTTTAAAATAGCTTCTTTTAATTCAGTTAGAATCAGTTCCACAGAACGAATTGAGTCATCATTTGCAGGGATCACTAGATCCGCTAGACTTGGGTCACAATTGGTATCTAGAAGTGTAATCGTACGAATGCCTAGCTTGTTACATTCTCTTACAGCATTCATTTCTTTAGGTTGCCCTACTAAAATGACAATATCTGGAGTTGTTTTCATATTTTTTACACCACCAAAGAACTTTTCTAGTTTCTCTTTACGTTTTTGGATTAAAACTTGTTCTTTTTTCGGGAACTTAAAAAGTGTACCGTCGTCTTCTTGTTTCTGAATACGCTTTAATTTTTCAATACAAAGATTCATCGTAGACCAATTCGTTAACATGCCGCCTAACCAACGTTGATTTACATAATGGGCATTACAGTCACGTGCTGTGATTTCAATAATCGGAGCTGCCTGTCTTTTAGTACCAACAAAAAGAATAGTCTTTTGTTGTGCTGACTGCTCAGTTAAAAACGTAGAGATTTCTTCTAGTGAAACGAGCGTTTGTAAAATATCGATAATGTGAATACCATTTCGTTCACCATAAATAAAAGGGGCCATTTTAGGGTTCCAACGGCGAACTTGATGACCAAAATGAACACCTGAATCAAGCATTTGTTCTAAAGTAACCATAATTGAGAAAAATAAATAAAAAAACCTAATTCAAGATAATCTATATGCCTTATTCCCTTTTAGGGGGTTTGACTTCATCATAACATGGTCAACAATGAACACCAAACTCATCCATAAAAAGACACGGAAAGCTTGCTTTTTATTTCATTTCTTGGTATTATTCAAAATAAGCTCATTATTATGTAATAGAAAACGCTTAACCTTGTCAGGACTGAAAAGTAGCATCAATAGAGATGTTTTTCGATAGCTATAATAATGAGCCTTTATAATTCTAGGCGGCACCCAGATTCGAACTGGGGATAAAGGATTTGCAATCCTCTGCCTTACCACTTGGCCATGCCGCCTCTTGTTTAATAGTATACCTTAAAGCGCTATTTTCTTACAAGTGACAATAATAGATTTACCTAAAATGAATAAAAATTTTAAACTTCCTGATTTTATAGAAATCCAACGAGCTAGTTTTCTCACTTTTTTAGAGAAAGGAATCGCTGAAGAAATTCAGTATGTATCTCCTATTCAAAGTCAAAATGGTGCTATTCAGCTCGTTTTTTATCCGGATTTAATCCAGTTTAAAAAACCAAAACCGTTACCACAGGAAGCTCTTAGACAATCGAAGACTTATTCGGCTTCTCTCTATGTTCCTGCACAATTGTTCTTTAGTCACCCGACTAAAAAACTACAAGCGAAGTCGGCTATTGAGACTATTTTCTTAGGTGAAATTCCTTTTATGACTGAAAGAGGAACTTTCATTATTAACGGATCTCCAAGAGTTATTGTCAATCAGATTGTACGAAGTCCGGGTATTTATTACAAAATGCAGTTTGATAAGGATAATAATAAAACTTTTGTTGGAAGTATTATTTCCAATCGAGGTTCATGGTTACGTGTGGAAACAGATAAAAAAGGTTTGGTTTTTGCACGTATGGATAAAATTCGTAAAATCCCGATCTTTATTCTGTTCTTTGCGATGGGATTTACTGAAAAGCAAGTCTTCCAATCCATTGGTTATTCAACCTTTTTAAAGCGTTCTTTAGATAAGGTGTTAGAAGACAATCAGGGGAAGCCTATGGACCAGAAAAGAGCTTTAGTGAAACTCCATTTTATTCTAAGACCTGATAGACCTTTTACAGCTAATTCTGCGAGGGAGCTCTTAGAATCTCGATTTATGGATCCAGAACGCTATGATTTAGGCAAATTGGGACGTATTCGATTAAATAAAAAATTAAAATTAATCGGTAGTCCCAAAACAACCATTTTACGACCAGAAGATATTCTTGCTTCCGTTGATTATTTAATCAATTTAGAATATGGAATTGGAAATGTAGATGATATTGATGATTTAAAAAATAGAAGGGTTCGTACTGCTGGTGAATTAGTACAAAACCAAATTCGAATTGGGATGGGTAGGTTAGATAGGATTGTTAAAGAAAAATTAGCGAAAGAATCATCGAAAGGTGGATGGGAGAGAATTCAAACCTTATCACCAAAAGCTTTCATTAATCCGAAACCTATTATTGGCTCTTTAAGAGAATTCTTTGGTTCGAGTCAACTATCTCAATATATGGATCAGACTAATCCACTTGCAGAAATTACTCATAAAAGAAGAATTAGTTCACTCGGACCTGGGGGTTTAAGTAAGGATAGAGCTGGACTTGCCGTTAGAGAAATTCATCCTAGTCATTATGGTCGTATTTGTCCGATTGAAACTCCAGAAGGAGGCAATGCTGGACTCGTTAGTTCATTAACTACATATGCACGCATTGATTACGCAGGATTCTTAGAATGTCCTTTTTATAAAGTAAATGATGCTAAAGTCCAGTTCAATAAAGGACCTCACTTCTTATCTGCAGAACAGGAAGAACGTCTTGTGGTCTCACCTGGAGATATACGTGTCTCAAATAAAGGTAAATTAAATTTTAAAACAGTACCTGTACGTTATCAGAAAGAATTCACTAGAAATAGTCCTCGATTTGTCCAGTATATAGGCATTTCCCCTATTCAAATGATCTCCGTAGCGACCTCTTTAATCCCTTTTTTAGAACATGATGATGCGAACCGAGTTTTAATGGGATCGAATATGCAGCGTCAGGCTGTTCCACTTGTTAGACCTGAACGTCCGATTATTGGGACTGGGTTAGAAGCTCAAGTGGCTCGTGATTCTGGAACAGTACTTCTTGCTAAAAAAAGTGGTGTTGTTAAGTATGTTAGTTCTGAAAAAGTACTTATTCAGAGTGAGGATAGCCATGCAATTTCAAATAGTGTAGTCGAGTATTCATTACAAAAATACCAACGCTCCAATCAAAGTACTTGTATGACTCAGCGCCCTGCTGTTTCTGAAGGGGAATATGTACAGAAAGGTGATCTTATTGCTGATGGTGCAGCAACCGCTCAAGGAGAGCTTGCCTTAGGAAAAAATATTCTTGTCGCTTATATGCCTTGGGAAGGCTATAATTTCGAGGATGCTGTCTTAGTCAGTGAGCGTTTAGTGCTTGATGATGTTTATACTTCTATCCATATTGAGAAATACGATGTTGAAGCAAGAGAAACCAAATTAGGCTCGGAAGAGTTTACGAAAGATATTCCGAATATGAATAGTTATTTAGCACGTCACTTAGATGATCGTGGAATTGTGAAACAGGGGTCATGGGTATTACCGGGAGATATTTTAGTTGGAAAAGTTACACCTAAAGGAGAAGCAGATCAAACCCCAGAAGGTCGACTTTTACGAGCTATCTTTTTACAAAAATCACCTGATGTCTCTGACAGTTCATTAAAAGTTCCTGGAGGTGTTCGAGGCCGTGTACTGGCTGTTCGTGTCCAGAAAAATACAGTTCGTATTTATTTAGCGGAACGCAGAAAGGTCCAAATTGGGGATAAAGTTGCTGGACGTCATGGAAATAAGGGAATTATTTCTAATATTTTACCTCCCCAGGATATGCCATTTTTACAAGATGGAACTCCGGTAGATATGGTGTTAAACCCTTTAGGCGTTCCTTCTCGTATGAATGTAGGTCAAGTATTTGAGTGTTTACTTGGATTAGCTGGAAAACAGCTTAACCAAACGTATAAAGTCATTCCTTTTGATGAAATGTATGGAAAACAAGCCTCGCGTGGATTAGTTTATCGTAAACTTTATGAAGCACGTCAAAAAACTGGAAAACAGTGGTTATTTGACCCACGTTTTGCCGGAAAAAGTAAAGTTTTTGATGGCCGAACAGGAATCCCTTTTGATCAACCTATTCTCTTTGGTTACCCTTATGTACTTAAATTAGTCCACCAGGTCGATGATAAGATTCACGCACGATCAACAGGTCCTTACTCATTAGTCACGCAACAGCCTTTAGGAGGTCGTGCAAAACATGGTGGTCAACGTTTAGGTGAAATGGAAGTCTGGGCTTTAGAAGGTTTTGGTGCTGCATATACTTTACAGGAATTATTAACTGTAAAATCTGATGATATGCAAGGCCGTAATGATGTTTTAAGTGCCATTATTAAAGGCCAACCGATTCCAAAACCAGGAGTTCCGGAATCTTTTAAAGTGTTAATGAGTGAATTACGTTCCCTTTGTTTAGACGTTACTATTACAGCTTCTCCAAATACGGAAATGAAACTATAAAAAGAGAGGATGAAAAAGATGAAAGAAATCGATATCGAATTCAGTGCTTTGAAAATTCAATTAGCTTCTCCTGATTGTATTCGAAAATGGGCGGAAACAGTTTTACCCGATGGACAAGTTGTCGGTGAAGTGACCAAATCTGAAACCATTAACTATCGAACATTTAAACCAGAGATGGATGGCTTGTTTTGTGAAAGGATTTTCGGACCCGTTAAAGATTGGGAATGTCATTGTGGGCGGTCGAAGCAAGCACGACATCAAAGAGATAAGAATGAATTAGTCTATTGTTCCGTTTGTGGTGTTGCTTTAACTGAATCTAAAGTAAGGCGCTATCGGATGGGTTATATCCAACTCGCTTCTCCAGTAACCCATGTTTGGTATTTGAAAAGTATCCCTAGTTATCTTTCTATTTTATTAGAACTTCCGGTAAAAGATATTGAAAATATTGTTTACTATAATGAGTTTTTTGCAGAAAATTCTGAAGATTATTTAACCGTAGGTCCAGGGTCATGGAATTATTTTCGTTGGGTTGGTATTCAAGATTTTCAACATGAAAATCGCGAGGCTGGATTTGATTTTGATGGAAAATCGTTAACGACAAAAGCATACGATTCTTTTTTACAAGATAGTACGCATAATTTAGGTGCACATGTTATTGAAAAAAAGTTAGCGAAAAAAGACTTTCAAAAAATGGAGAGTGTTCTTCGTGATAAATTACAAAGCCTTCCTAAATTAACGACTTTATCTTCTGAAAAAGAAGTCAATCGTGTGCTTCGCCAGAAAAAGAAGATGTCTAGAAGACTTAGGGTTATTAGTTATTTAATCAAATCTTCTATGGATCCAAAATGGATGGTTCTTCATAATTTACCCGTTCTTCCTCCGGATTTACGCCCGATGGTTCAACTTGACGGTGGACGTTTTGCTACTTCAGATCTGAATGATTTATATCGTAGAGTTATTAATCGAAATAATCGATTAAAGAAATTTATGAAAATGGTAGCTCCAGATCTAATCATTAGAAATGAGAAGAGGTTATTGCAAGAAGCCGTAGATTCGTTAATTGATAATGGTCGAAGAGGTAAAGCTGTTTTAGGAACGAATAATCGACCTTTAAAGTCTTTATCTGACATTATTGAAGGTAAACAAGGCCGTTTTAGACAAAACTTACTAGGAAAACGTGTTGACTATTCGGGACGATCTGTAATTGTAGTTGGGCCGAAATTAAAGCTTCACCAGTGTGGATTGCCGAAAGAAATGGCTGTTGAGTTATTTCAACCTTTTATTATTCGTCGATTAATCGAATTACGCTTAGCAACCAATATTCGTGCTGCTAAAAATAAAATTCAACAGAATGGTCCAATGATTGGAGAAATTTTAAAACGTGTAGTGAGCTCGCACCCCATTTTGCTAAACCGAGCTCCAACATTACACCGATTAGGAATTCAAGCATTTTACCCGATTTTAATTGAAGGTCGAGCGATTCAACTTCATCCTTTAGTATGTCCAGCTTTTAATGCTGATTTTGATGGGGATCAAATGGCTGTTCACGTTCCTCTTTCTTTTGAAGCTCAAGTGGAATGTCGTTTATTGATGCTTGCTTCAAATAATTGGCTTTCTCCTTCCACAGGTCAGCCTATTCTTCTACCTAGCCAAGATATGGTACTCGGCTGTTATTATTTAACGATTGAAAATTTAGCCTTAACAAAAGGTCTTCAAAAGTTAAGTTATTTTAGCAATTTTGAAGATGTTCTTGTTGCTTATGAACAAAAGAAATTGGATCTTCATAGTTTTGTTTGGCTTAGACATAATCATTTAACCGAAAGTTATAAGAATGAAGAAGAAGTAGTAGAAATTCAACTAGAAACAAGTGGGTTAAGTACAAAACTGTATCGAAGAAGTAAAAGCAAGGAAAAGAAAGGAATGAGATTAGGTTCTCAGTATATACGTACTACTGTAGGAAGAATTCTTCTGAATCAAATTGTTTCAGAATCGATTCAAAAAGATTCATCGGAACAGACAGAAATAAATCTTCCTTTACTTTCTTCGTAGTCAACGAAATTTGTTTGCATTGACTTATCTCTTAGTTCATTGCACTTAAAAAAGAACAAGTTTCTTATTATCGTATAACAAAGGAAAAAATGAGCTATTTTTTTAGTAATCACGTTTTTGACAAAGGTGAATTAAAGCGATTAATTCATTGGTTTTTAATTACCCAAGGCCCCGCCAAGACATTAAATATGGTCGATCGGTTAAAAGGTTTAGGGTTTCATTATGCAACAGAAGCTGGAATTTCGTTAGGGATTGAAGATTTAAAAATTCCTCCGGTGAAGCCTCGATTATTACAAAATGCTGAAGAAGAAGCTCAAAACAATGAAATGCGTTTTGCTCGAGGAAAAATTACTGCTGTAGAACGTTCACAAAAAGTTATTGATATCTGGAATACCACAAGTGAACTTTTGAAAGAAGAAGTTATTCATCATTTTAGAAGAACAGATTTATTAAATCCTGTTTATATGATGGCTTTCTCCGGGGCGCGTGGTAATATGTCCCAAGTTCGACAATTAGTTGGAATGCGTGGCTTAATGTCAGATCCTCAGGGTGAGATTATTGATTTACCTATTAAAAGTAATTTCCGTGAAGGATTAACGGTTACAGAATATATTATTTCTTGTTATGGTGCTCGAAAGGGTTTAGTTGATACAGCTTTAAAGACAGCGAATTCAGGCTATTTAACGCGACGCTTAGTAGATGTTGCCCAATCGGTAATTGTTAATGAAGTTGATTGTAACACTTCTGAAGGGATTTTACTGACGGATGTTTTCAGTGGGAATAAGATGTTAATTTCTCGTGAAAAAAGGTTAGTAGGCCGCGTGTTATCACATCAGGTTCAAGATCCAAAGACAGGTTGCCTCGTTGGTCTAAAGAACCAAGATATTTCCTCTTATTTAGCAAAAAAATTAAATGGATTATCATCGACTCCGATTTTGGTTCGATCTCCATTAACATGTCAAACAAGTCGGCATGTTTGTCAACTTTGTTATGGTTGGAGTCTTGCTAGTGGTCAACTGGTGGAATTAGGTGAGGCCATAGGTATTATTGCAGCCCAGTCTATTGGAGAGCCTGGAACACAGTTAACAATGCGTACTTTCCATACTGGGGGTGTATTTTCAGGTGAAGTTGTAGAAAGGGTTTATGCTCCTCATTCTGGAATTTTTTCTTATGAAGGAGAACAGACTGCTACAAAAATCAGGACTATCTTTGGACAAGAAGCTGTCTATTTTAATGAGCCATTGGATGTTCTGATTCAGCAGAATGAAATGAACCAAACGAAGTTAGTCTTTCCACCCTATACACTTATTTTTACAAAATCGAATACAAAAGTATATTCAAAACAGATTATTGCTGAGTATTCAACTGTAGAACAAATTTTGCGGAAGTCTGAAGATCCGGATGGAGTAATTACTGTTAAAGAAGTGGTTTCCGATATGGAAGGCCAGGTTTATTTTCATTTTTTTAATAAACTAGGAAAGTTAATAAAAAAACAGTCAAAAGTCAAAGGAAATGGACTGGTATGGGTTTTATCAGGTCGAATAATGCCTTATTCTGTATTTAATCAACCATTGAGTCGTAAAGGTGACTTTATTGATCCTCCACAACTTAATTCGTCTTTTCTACCTCTTTCGTCAGATTCGGCCGAAGAAACGCCTCTTTCTTCTTCTCTTTTTGACTTTAACGTTTGTTCGGATGGTTTTTTCTATAAAAAAGCGTTTTCAGGTGTTCCTGACCATCAGACTTTTTTATGGTCACCTTCCTTAGCAAAGAAATTCTATTTTCCTCCGGAATTTGGTTATTTATTGGATACAATTCAGGAATCGAATTATTCACCCCTGCTGAGTGAACTGCACTGGACGCAAACATTTTCTTCTGTTTTACCAAAAAAGCTTTCTACAGCAAACCAAATAAATGCTTTTCAGCGCCCTTTTTCTTCGAAACGTCTTCAGCCATTCACGCAATTAGATAAACATACAGAAAAGAAATTTGCCTTTTCACAAGCTTATTTAAAAGGTGGTTATGATATGTATGAGCATACGAGTCATTTCGTTGAAACTTTTCCTGCATGGTTTTATTGCCCTAAAAAGAATAGTAATCCTTTAACCTTAAAGCAACTGAAAAAGCAGTTTTTAAAGCATTATGCAATAAGTCCACCTTATCAAACTCTGGTGGATGATATTCAATTTAATGAATCTATTTTTTCAAAATGGTCTCCTTCGCTAAAGATGTTCCGTTTTCAAAAGCTTATCGCTTTGGATCCTACTCATTCTGGATTTTCTTTATCTAAACAGCAGGTTCCTTCTTCATTGTTTGTGGAATCAGGTACTCCCTTATTTCATTCATCAAAAAAAGGGTTGATTTCAAAAAACCTTAACCCTTTACCTTTTCTTCAAAAGAAACAAGGGGATTTTTATGAATTTATTCATATGCATGAAAATGGGCAGATTTTAGTGAAACAAAAAGAAAATCAAATTCGCTTCCGTTTAAATCAAGAAAAACCGTTGGTTAAAACGGGTTCTTTTGTTTTTAAAGGTGATAGTCTTGCTCAAAAAATTAAATCTACACATTCGGGAAGAGTCATTCAAAAAACAAAGACCCATATTACTCTTCAAACGGGACAACCTTATCGTACATCGAATTCAAGTCCTATTGTTGTTTCTCACGGTAGTTTGGTATTACAAGGGAAAACACTTTTTAATTTAGTTTTTAAAAAAGCAAAAACCGAGGACATTGTTCAAGGATTACCTAAAATTGAAGAGCTTTTAGAAGCAAGACGTACGAAAGATCTTCAACCTATTTTAAATAATCCCCATGATCGATTAAAAAAACAATTTCAAGAATATAAAGCTGTGTTTGATACCGAAACAGCCGCACGAAAAAGTCTTTTAGATACGCAGCAATTTTTAGTGAATGGTGTACAAGGAGTTTACCAATCCCAAGGGGTTGATATTTCAGATAAACACATTGAAATTATTGTAAAGCAGATGACTTCTAAAGTTTTTATTGAAGATAGCGGGCAAACACCTTTTCTTTATGGTGATTTAGTTGATTTTTACCAACTAAAGAAAATAAATGACGAAATGGCTACTCAGGGTAAAAAATTAGCAAAATATGAGCCTGTTATTTTAGGCATTACGAAAGCTTCATTAAAGGCCGAAAGTTTTATTTCGGCCGCAAGTTTTCAAGAAACGACTCGTGTCTTAACACAAGCTGCTATTCAGGGTCGAATTGATTCTTTTGTCGGATTAAAGGAAAACGTTATTATCGGACAACTAATTCCAGCAGGTACCGGTTTTTTAAGAACAAAGCCACCCGCTGGTTTTACTTCGACATTAACTCTTTTTCCTTCATACGCTTCGCGTTTTTTATTGGATGTAAGTCATTAATTTACAGTTCTTTGTAAAAAGCAAAGAATTCCTTTTCCTGTATTTACTTCAACAAAGATATTGATGATCAACATTATCATTGCGAAACGTCCTAGATTTTTTTCTATAAATTTAGACAAGATCATTTTTTTTTCGTATAAGTAGTTCAGATTGATGAAAAAGAGGGTTAGGGAAGGATTTAATCCTTCCCTAACCCTCTTTTTTTGATTACGAAGTCGTTTCCGTTTCTAATTCTAATAGAAGAGGAGTAAGAACACCTAAATTTTCGGTAAATTCTTTAGGTGGTGACTGTCGTTCTTTATTCTGTAAATAGTTACCTGTGTAAATAGGTGCTGTTAAAGTTAATCCATGATCAACTGTATGAAATCTATGTGTTTGCTTTCTTGCGTCGCGTGCCACAAAGTCTTCTTGTGCTACTTTTTTTCGTAATTTAATTACCGCATCAATGATAGCCTCTGGTTTTGGAGGACATCCTGGTAAATAAACATCCACAGGAATCAACTTATCTACACCACGAACGGTACTATAAGAGTCTGTACTAAACATTCCCCCTGTAATAGTACAAGCACCCATTGCAATAATGTATTTTGGTTCGGGCATTTGTTCGTAAAGTCGAACAAGTGACGGTGCCATTTTCATTGTTACAGTTCCTGCCGTGATAATTAAATCTGCTTGTCTTGGGCTTGAACGAGGAACAAGTCCAAATCGGTCAAAATCAAATCGTGAACCAATTAGTGAGGCAAATTCAATAAAACAACAACTTGTGCCATAAAGTAAAGGCCATAAGCTTGAAAGCCTAGCCCAGTTATGTAAGTCATTAAGCGTTGTTAAAATAATGTTATTTGATAATTCTTCTGTTACGTAACTTGAATCTAATGAATAGATTGTTTTGCTGTTGTCTTCTTTTATGACCATTCTAATGCTCCTTTTCTCCATGCATAAACTAAACCAACAATTAAGATTGAAATAAAAATAAACGCTTCAATAAAAGCAGCTAACCCTAATTCGTTAAAAGTAACAGCCCAAGGGTATAAGAAAAGTGTTTCTACATCAAATAGAACAAAAATTAAAGCAAACATGTAGTAACGGATGTTGAATTGAATTCGAGCTTCGCCCATTGGTTCAATTCCTGATTCATAAGTGGTTCTTCTTTCCGGACCAACGCCTTTAGGTCGTATTAATCTTGATGTGCTTAACGCTAAGATTGGTACCAGACAAGCGATGATAAAGAACCCAAAAACATATGTATAACTGTCCAGAATAAACATAAAAGTTCCTTTCATTCAAAAGAATGGCCAAACGTAATGAAACAAAGTTATACAATAACTAAGTTATTTTCAAAACGTTGGTTTTCTATTAGTGTATCACCCAGAAAGCGATATAAAAAACAAATAGAAAATAGATTGTTTTTTTTGTAGAATAAAAGAAGTAATTAAGAAACTATTTGTTTATTGAACGCCCTAAAACATGCAAGAAATTAAAAGTGATCGCCCTGTTTTTCCGTTTACTGCTATTGTTGGCCAAGAAGAAATGAAATTGGCCCTGATTTTAAACGTTATTGACCCTAAAATTGGCGGGGTAATGATTATGGGTGATCGTGGTACTGGAAAATCCACTACTGTACGTGCACTTGTAGATCTATTACCTGAGATTGATGTTATTGCTAATGATCCATTTAATTCAGATCCTACCGAATCCTCTTCGAGTGGTATGGAAATCACCAAGATTAAAATTCCGATGGTTGATTTACCTCTAGGTGCAACAGAAGATCGTGTTTGCGGTACTATTGATATTGAAAAAGCCTTAACCGAGGGTGTAAAAGCTTTTGAGCCAGGTCTTTTAGCAAAAGCGAATCGCGGTATTTTATACGTAGATGAAGTCAATCTTCTTGATGATCATTTAGTTGATGTTCTTTTAGATTCTGCAGCCTCTGGTTGGAATACAGTAGAACGTGAAGGTATCTCTATTTGTCACCCTGCACGTTTTATTTTAGTAGGTTCTGGAAACCCTGAAGAAGGTGAACTACGACCACAATTATTAGACCGATTCGGAATGCATGCTCAAATCGGTACTGTTCGTGAACCTGAATTACGTGTAAAAATTGTAGAACAAAGAATTATCTTTGATGAGTATCCTTACGATTTCCGTAAGCAATACGAAGAATCTCAGCAAGAACTAACAGCTAAGATTACTGTTGCTCGCGAACGTTTAAAAGAAGGCAACATTAAAGTTGATTATGAGTTACAGGTGAAGATTTCTGAAATTTGTTCTGAATTAAATGTAGACGGATTACGAGGAGATATCGTAACAAACCGTGCTGCAATTGCTTTAGCTGCTTTTGAAGATCGTTCTGTAGTAACAGCAGAAGATATTTTCAAAATTGTGACGTTATGTTTACGTCATCGTTTAAGAAAAGACCCACTAGAGTCAATTGATTCGGGTACAAAAGTACAAGAAGTTTTTAGTTCTGTTTTTGGTTATAATTAATCTATTTGGCGAGCTTATGATTTCATAAGCTCGCCAAGATTATGGTAAACAGTTCAAAAATATAAAAAAATTGGGAAAGCACAATAGATATGGTAGTATAAATATATAAGCTACGGTCGCCTAATGGACGGGCATCAACCTTCTAAGTTGTTCTGTGTAGGTTCGAATCCTATCCGTGGTATTTAGACATATTAGGGTTTTATAAACTGGCTTAGGCGGGATTTGAACCTGCGACCGAAAGGATATGAATCTTTTGCTCTACCACTGAGCTACTAAGCCGTTACATATATTAGTGTAACAAAAAGGTTGGGGCGAGAGCAAATAGCTTTTCATATTGACTTTTAGATATTATTTTTGTATATTATATAGACAAGAGTAAAGGCGGGCGTAGCCAAGTGGTAAGGCAATGGATTGTGACTCCATCATTCGCGGGTTCAACCCCCGTCGTTCGCCCTTTTAAAAGAATAAATGAACATAGTTTACTATCAATCTTTTAGTACGGATATTTACTACAAAATAGTTTTGTTTATACACAAAAAAAAAATGCGCTCTATCTAAAAGTAGAGCGCATTTTTTTTTTATTTTTTTCGGAGAGGGTGGGATTCGAACCCACGGTAACTCACATTACGTTGGTTTTCAAGACCAAGACCATAAACCACTCGGACACCTCTCCTAGGGAAACGAATTAAAAAGACTCAGTATTTGGGCCGAGCTGGATTTGAACCAGCGTAGGCGTTGCCAACGGATTTACAATCCGTCCCCATTAACCACTCGGGCATCGACCCTGAGCTTGTTGTACGTTTACTACTGAATTCTATAGTATCTTTTTTTTTACTTTTTGTGTACCCGTCCGCCTCTTTCGATTTTATTCTTTTTTAAGCTTGTTCTATATAGAACAAGCTTAAAAAAGAATAGACAAGAAGAAATCAAGTGGTTATGCTGCCATTGCTTCTTTTGCACTAAACATAACATCTAAACTGATTTCAGAAAGGTTTTGTGAACGCGCGTATTTTTCTGTATTTCGTTTTACTTTTCCACGAACAAATCCTGGAATTCGATTTAGTTCTTCTGTGGCCTCTACACTCCAAGCTAATCCGTCTGATTCAATTGGTTTTGAAACAAGTTCTTTCGTATCATGTCCACCAAAAATCTCTAGAAGATGATCTTCCATACCTAATGCAAAAGAGTTGTAAACTAAATCAGCTATTTGATTTGTTCCTTCGTAACCCAGAAAAGGTCTGTACCCTAACGGGAAATTTTGGATATGAATAGGTGCTGAAATTACACCACAAGGAATATCAAATCGTTTTCCAATGTGACGTTCCATTTGCGTACCAAAAATGGCTGCAGGTTCAATTCGAGCAATCATATCTGAAACTGCCGTTTGATCATCGGTAATTAATACTTCATCACAATAATCTTTAACTCTTTCTGTAAACCATTCACTATCGTGTTTACAGTAAGTTCCTGCGCAAACAACTTTAATACCCATCTCTTGTACAAGAATCTTTGTAATACTTGAAGCATGAGTAGCGTTTCCAAAAACAACTGCTTTTTTTCCTGTTAAATTTTGGCAGTCAATAGATCTTGAAAACCAAGCTGATTGTGAAATAAATCTTGTTTGACGAACAATATAATCACTAAAATCAAAAGCAAGTTCGGGTTTTAATTTATTAAAAACAGTTTGTAATTCTTCAATAAATTTTTGCATACCTAAAATACCCATCGGAATGGTATCAATATAAGGCATATCAAATTCTTTCTCTAAATAATTAGCTGTTAATAAACCAACTTCTCTATAAGGCACAATATTACACCACGCGGCTGGTAAATCTTTCAATTTTTTAATATCGCCACCTTCTGGAATAACTTGGTGAACTCGAATTCCTAGATCTTTAAATAAACGTTTTAGTTCGCGACAATCGTGTTGGTTATGAAACCCTAAAGTAAACATACCAATGATATTTACAGATGGTTGTTCTGTTTTTGTAATTTTAAAACCTTCTTGGTTTCTAGCTTCTTCAATATAAAATTGAACAACTTGTTCAAGTGTACGATCCATAGCTTGCATTTCATTAACACGATAATGATTTACATCAGCTAAAAGCACTTTTGATTGTGATTTTAATGAAGCTTGTTCAGCAAAATTATGTAAATCTTCTTGAAGAATACTTGAAGTACAAGTTGGTGTTAATAGAATTAAATCCGGACATTCTTCCTGATCTTTTCTTAAGATAGTATCGATAACTTTTTCTTGTGATCCGCGTGCTAATACATGTCGATCTACGACACTTGCGGTAACTGGGGTAAATTCACGTTCACGCTCTAACATGGAACGCATTACATTGAAGTAATCATCACCTAGAGGTGCGTGCATAATCGCATGCACATTTTTAAAAGAACTGGCTACACGTAATGTACCAACGTGAGCAGGTCCGACATACATCCAATAAGCTAATTTCATGAGTTCTCTGTTTGTGGGGTTTCTATTTATAGGGTAACTTAAGTTGAGTCATCTTATTCTTTTTTTCGATATATTCTTACTCTTTTTTTTAGCTTCTTTTCATGAACTTGTTTTAAACATTTTATGTTAACTGTCCGTAAAGCACATCTTGATTATGTCATAATACAAATATGAAAGCTTACCTTCGTTATTTCTGTCTTTTTTTATTTGCCCCAATCGACGATTTTTTACGAAGATCTTTATATGTTTAAAAAAGCTATTGAACTGATAGCTTTAGGAAAAGAATACATATGAATGAATCTTAGCAGGGAAACCTTTACATTAGGTAGGTATTTCGTGTGTCTCGCCTAAACAGAGGAGAGAGTCCCGATGACAATTAGTCCTCCGGATCGAGAAGCAAAAAAAGTTAAAGTTCTTGTAGAACGTAACCCTGTACAGACATCTTTTGAAAAGTGGGCCAAACCTGGTCATTTCTCACGTACACTTTCAAAAGGTCCTGCGACAACAACATGGATTTGGGATCTTCACGCAGATGCTCATGACTTTGATAGTCATACAACTGATCTTGAAGATATTTCACGTAAGGTTTTCAGTGCTCATTTTGGCCAACTAGCCGTTATCTTTATTTGGATTTCGGGAATGTATTTCCATGGAGCTCGTTTTTCTAACTATGAAGCATGGTTAAGTGATCCAACTCATATTAAACCAAGTGCTCAAGTAGTATGGCCTATTGTAGGTCAAGAAATCCTTAACGGAGATGTAGGTGGTGGATTCCAAGGTATTCAAATTACTTCTGGTTTCTTCCAAATTTGGCGCGCAAGTGGAATCACAAGTGAACTACAGTTATATAGTACTGCTATTGGTGGTCTTATTATGGCTGGACTTATGTTCTTTGCTGGTTGGTTCCATTACCATAAAGCAGCCCCAAAACTAGAATGGTTCCAAAATGTAGAATCTATGTTAAACCACCACTTAGCAGGCCTATTAGGTCTAGGTAGTTTATCTTGGGCAGGTCACCAGATTCACATTTCATTACCAGTCAATAAACTTCTAGATGCAGGTGTTGATCCTAAAGAGATCCCACTTCCTCATGAGTTTATTATGAACAGAGACTTAATGGCTCAACTATACCCTAGTTTTTCTAAAGGTGTAGCACCATTCTTCACTCTAAACTGGTCTGAATATTCAGATTTCTTAACTTTCCGTGGTGGTTTAAACCCACTAACTGGTGGTTTATGGTTAAGTGATACTGCACATCACCATTTAGCAATTGCTGTACTTTTCTTAGTTGCTGGTCATATGTACCGTACTAACTGGGGTATTGGTCATAGTATGAAAGAAATTCTAGAAGCTCATAAGGGTCCTTTTACTGGTGAAGGTCATAAAGGTCTATATGAAATTCTTACTACATCTTGGCATGCACAGTTAGCTATTAATCTAGCTATGGTTGGCTCACTTTCTATTATTGTAGCTCACCATATGTACGCAATGCCTCCGTACCCATACCTAGCTACTGATTACGGTACACAGTTATCTCTTTTCACTCACCATATGTGGATTGGTGGTTTCTGTGTTACAGGTGCAGCAGCACACGCAGCTATTTTCATGGTTCGTGATTACGATCCTACAAATAACTACAATAACCTATTAGATCGTGTAATTCGCCACCGAGATGCGATTATTTCACATTTAAACTGGGTTTCTATTTTCTTAGGTTTCCACAGTTTTGGACTTTACATCCATAACGATACAATGTCTGCTCTAGGTCGACCACAGGATATGTTCTCAGATACAGCAATCCAACTTCAGCCTATTTTTGCACAGTGGGTACAAAATACTCATTACTTAGCTCCAACTTCAACAGCTCCAAATGCACTTGTTGCAACTAGCCCTGCATGGGGTGGTGACGTAGTTGCTGTAGGTGGTAAGATTGCAATGATGCCAATCTCTTTAGGCACTGCGGATTTCATGGTTCACCATATTCATGCTTTTACTATTCATGTAACTGTACTGATCCTTCTTAAAGGTGTTCTATTTGCTCGTAGTTCTCGTCTAATTCCAGATAAGGCGAATTTAGGTTTCCGATTCCCTTGTGATGGTCCGGGTCGTGGTGGTACATGTCAGGTTTCTGCATGGGACCATGTTTTCCTTGGTCTTTTCTGGATGTACAACTCTATTTCTATTGTTATTTTCCACTTTAGTTGGAAGATGCAGTCAGATGTTTGGGGTAGTGTTACTGCGAAAGGTATTTCACACATTACGGGTGGTAACTTCGCATTAAGTGCAAATACAGTAAACGGTTGGTTACGTGATTTCTTATGGGCGCAAGCTTCTCAAGTTATCCAGTCATACGGTTCAGCTTTATCTGCATACGGTCTTGTATTCCTAGGTGCACACTTCATTTGGGCATTTAGTTTAATGTTCCTATTTAGTGGTCGTGGTTACTGGCAAGAACTTATCGAGTCAATTGTATGGGCACATAACAAACTGAAAGTAGCTCCAGCAATTCAACCACGTGCTTTAAGTATTACTCAAGGTCGTGCGGTAGGTGTTGCACACTATCTACTTGGCGGTATCGCAACGACTTGGTCGTTCTTCCTAGCTCGAATTATTGCTGTTGGATAAATCGTTTACCTTATTCGGTAAAAAACGAAATGCACAGAATTCTTCATGAATTCAAAATTAAGGTTTGTATGAAATGAAAATTGAAGGAGATTTAAAGACTATGGCAACTAAATTCCCAAAATTTAGCCAGGGTCTAGCCCAGGACCCTACGACACGTCGTATTTGGTTCGGGATAGCTACTGCACATGATTTTGAAAGTCATGACGGCATGACAGAAGAAAATCTTTACCAAAAGATTTTTGCTTCTCATTTTGGTCAATTAGCCATTATTTGGCTATGGACTTCGGGAAACCTTTTCCATGTTGCATGGCAAGGTAACTTCGAGCAGTGGGTACAAGACCCTCTACACATTCGACCGATTGCCCATGCTATTTGGGATCCACATTTTGGTCAACCTGCCGTGGAAGCGTTCACACGTGGTGGTGCTTCAGGTCCAGTAAACATTGCTTACTCGGGTGTTTACCAGTGGTGGTTCACTATTGGTATGCGTACAAATGTTGATCTTTATTTAGGTTCATTATTCCTACTTATTGTTGCAGCATTAACTCTGTTCGCAGGATGGCTTCACTTACAGCCTAAATTTAAGCCAAGCCTGTCTTGGTTTAAAAATGCTGAGTCTAGATTAAACCACCATTTATCTGGATTATTTGGTGTAAGTTCACTAGCATGGACAGGTCACCTGGTACACGTAGCTCTTCCTGAAGCACGTGGTCAGCATGTACGTTGGGATAACTTCCTAACTACATTACCTCACCCTGCAGGTCTTGCTCCATTCTTCAGTGGTAATTGGTCTGTTTACGCTCAGGATCCAGATTCAGCAAGTCATGTATTTGGTACTTCTCAAGGTGCTGGTACTGCGATCTTAACTTTCTTAGGTGGTTTCCACCCACAAACGCAAAGTTTATGGATCTCAGATATGGCTCACCACCATTTAGCGATTGCTGTTGTATTTATTGTTGCAGGTCATATGTACCGCACAAACTTTGGTATTGGTCATAGCATGAAAGAGATTCTGGATGCTCATACAGCACCTTCTGGTCGTCTTGGTGCAGGTCACAAAGGTTTATATGATACAGTAAACAACTCTCTACATTTCCAACTAGGTCTTGCTCTAGCTTCTGTAGGTGTTATTACATCATTAGTTGCTCAGCACATGTACAGTTTACCGCCATACGCATTTATGGCACAAGACTTTACAACTATGGCTGCGCTTTATACACACCACCAATACATTGCTGGTTTCATTATGACTGGTGCTTTTGCACACGGTGCTATTTTCTTCATCCGTGATTACGATCCGGAGCAGAATAAAGGTAACGTTTTAGCTCGTATGCTTGATCATAAAGAAGCTTTAATTTCTCATTTAAGCTGGGTTACTCTATTCTTAGGTTTCCATACTTTAGGTCTATACGTACATAATGATGTTATGCAAGCGTTCGGTACTCCTGAAAAGCAAATTCTAATTGAGCCTGTTTTTGCTCAGTGGATTCAGTCTGCACATGGAAAAACATTATACGGTTTTGATGTTCTTCTTTCGTCAACAGATAGTGCAAGTATTTCTGCAAGTCAGAGTATTTGGCTTCCAGGTTGGTTAGATGCAATTAACAGCAACACAAACTCTCTATTCTTAACAATCGGCCCTGGTGACTTCTTAGTTCACCATGCGATTGCACTTGGTCTTCATACGACAACATTAATTTTAGTTAAGGGTGCTCTAGATGCTCGTGGTTCTAAGTTAATGCCAGATAAGAAAGATTTTGGTTACAGTTTTCCTTGTGATGGTCCTGGCCGTGGGGGTACGTGTGATATCTCTGCTTGGGATGCTTTCTACCTAGCTGTTTTCTGGATGTTAAACACAATTGGTTGGACAACTTTCTATTGGCATTGGAAGCATATTACGTTATGGCAAGGTAATGTAAGCCAGTTTGATGAATCATCGACTTACTTAATGGGTTGGTTACGAGACTACCTTTGGTTAAACTCTTCGCAGTTAATTAACGGTTATAACCCATTCGGTATGAACAGTTTATCTGTTTGGGCTTGGATGTTCCTATTTGGTCACCTTATTTGGGCAACAGGATTTATGTTCCTTATCTCATGGCGTGGTTACTGGCAAGAGCTAATTGAAACATTAGCTTGGGCACATGAGCGTACTCCTCTAGCAAACCTTGTTCGCTGGAAAGATAAGCCAGTTGCATTATCAATCGTACAAGCTCGTCTTGTTGGTTTAGCACATTTCTCAGTTGGTTATGTGTTTACTTATGCAGCTTTCCTAATTGCTTCGACATCAGGTAAATTTGGATAAATAGACGTCTACCTATTGATTTATTTCAATAATTAGGTGTCAATAGATAAAAGTTATATATAAAGGAAGAATAATTATGCCGGATATTGTAAGCGCTGGTTGGGCTTTTCTTATGGTAAGTTTTAGCTTTTCTCTATCTCTTGTAGTTTGGGGTCGTAGCGGTCTTTAATAGTCCTATGATCCGTCCATGAGTAACTCGTTTTTAAAGGGTTACTCATGGACTCATTCCTTTTTTTAAATCAATACTAAAAATAATTTTTTTTCCTAAAAATAGATCTCTCAAATCCTTGCCCACTCTATTAAAAAATTCGTGATTCATGGAAGGTGCATAAAGTATGCTATACTAAAAAGACAAATGGAGAGACATTTATCAACAATTTTTTCCATTATTGTTTAATAATAAAGCATTTAAAATAGCCATGGATTTATCATCTAATGAAACAAACAATAAAGAATTAAAATGGTCCAAGTATTCCTCAGAATCTGAGGATTTTTTTGATTTAAAATCAGAAAAAAATATGAAGGAACTCGTTCGTATTTCTTATAAAGAGAAAAACATAGGAAAGTTCATTCAATCGACTGGACTTCTAGTCTTTTATGGGATTAGTTATTATACCTGGAATATTTGGCGCTGGTTTACCCCAGAATTTATGGGAAATTTATCTGCGGCGTTTGTTTTAAATCAAACAGATCAAGAAGAAACTACCTTTAAAGGTTGGGGTTCGTACCTGTTACGCACAAAACCTAGACAAATTCAACAACATTTTCAAGAGTCTAGCTTGAAATTACTAGAGGATTGGACTTTAGAAACAACATTACGATTTTTTATTTTTCCTTTGGGTATTCTGATAGGTTGTTTCCAAGCTTCTTATTTACGCTACTCTTTTTTGCGAGCCGAACCCCAATCATCTTGGATTCATTTATCTTGGCAGGATTTTAAAGGAAAACAGTCATTTGGTTTGTTAGAACAGAAAAAACTGGTTTTGTATGATCAATTTCTTTTCGTTTCTTCGACTGAAAGTGATGAAAAATATTGTATTTCTTTACCACCCAGCGTTTCGCATAAAAATATTTTTTTAACACTTAAACAGTGGATGAAAAAAACATCAGGGAAAAAGCTAGGTCAATCTTTTAAACGTGATTTAAAATTCAAAGATCAATATAAACGTAATCTTTTTAGACAGTTACGTACCCGTGCATTAACAAACCATCGTAAACTTCCTGAAATAACTTTTCACCATGATCCAAAACATTTCTATCCTGGTTTGGTTTCTAGTTTAAGTTTTATAGTTCACGTTTATGCTGTTCTTTTTCCACTATGGTTTTTAAGTAATGTTTGGCTTCGTTTAACCAATACTTCTATTGATATAAGAAAAACAAAAGCTAAAAAAGTTAATCGATCTCAAAATAAAAAAAGGTTTCGTGATTTAGCAGGAATTGAAAAATTAATTCCGGATTTAAATGAATTGGTTCAATCGCTAAAATCGAAGAAAGCACAAAGCCGTTTAAGTATTTATGCACCAAAAGGTTACATTTTAGTAGGACCGCCAGGAACGGGAAAAACCTTATTAGCTCAAGCCATTGCAGGTGAATCTCAAGTCACTTTTTTCTTTACTTCTGGAAGTGAGTTTATTGAGAATCAAAATGGTATTGGTCCTGCTCGATTAAGAGATCTTTTTAGAAAAGCAAAAAAAGAATCTCCATCTATTATTTTTATGGATGAGATTGACACATTAGGAAAACGAAGAACCGGTTCTGTTACTTCTTTAAATACTGTTGAAAATGGTGATCAAGGCGAAGAAAAAATTCAATTATTAACTGAATTTCTTATTCAAATGGATGGTTTTTCAAAACGTAATGATTTGATTGTTATTGGTGCTACAAACTTTTTTGACCTTTTAGATCCTGCGTTTATTCGACCGGGTCGTTTTGACAGAATCTTTCAACTTGAACTTCCTACAAAAGCTGTACGAACTGATATTTTAAAATTACATGCTTCTAAAAAAGGTTTTGAAGTTTCGATTCCATGGAATTACTTTGGAAGATTAACCGAAGGTTTTAGTGGGGCTGATTTATCAGCCATTGTAAATGAATCTTTATTAAAGATTATTCGTGATAAGAAAAAAGTTCATACACTTGAAACATTACAACATGGTTTAGAGCGGATTTCTACTTATTCTCAACAAGATACAGTGAAAACGTCGAGTGATCTTTTTACGCAAATAAGAAAAGCCTATTATCAAGCTGGGATAGGAATTGTTTATTCTCTTGTGAAACATTTACCTGATCCATTATCTTTAGAATTGGCTCCTAGATCTAAAAATTTACGTTATGTAAAGCTTGGAAAAAAGGTCAAAAAACTTTCTTTTGAAATTTCAAATAAACAGATTTTAGAATCAAAAATTGTAGGTTATCTTGCAGGTAGTGCTTCTGAATTTTATGTTTTTGATGAATTAAGTTCGATTCAAAAAAAGGGTGAAGCTTTTTGGATGAGTCAGCAAGGAATTTATGATTTAGAAAAAGCAACAAAAATTGCTCGAACGATGATGGAAGAGTATGGAATGTTTGGTCATTCTATTTTAGCGCTATCGTATAATCCATTAGGTTTTAATTCAACAGCAAAACGATTTAATTCTTTAGAATCATACTCATATAATAATGTTATGAATTCATTACAAGACGATTTTTTACGATTTGTAAATGAAGAAGAAGATCGAGAAAAACCTATTCGAATGAATTGGCGATTCTTTAGTTTCTGGTCATGGCAATTAACGAGTCAAAATCTTTATGCAAAAGATTTACCAAAATGGGGTAAGTCTTATATTGATGAAAAAACCCAAGAAGATCAAGAGGTTCTTATAGGAGATGATTATTTTCATAAGAATCAGATGTTTGAATATAAAATGAAAACGTATGAAAAACGTGATCAATTTATTCAGTCTATTCTAAAGAATGCTTTTGATGAAGCTCTGTTTTATTTAAAAACAAATCGAAAAGCATTGGATTTTATGGCTTATTCTTTACTGGAGAAGGGTCGTTTACGAGAAGATGAGGTTCTTGAGATTGTTTCTAAGACAATTTCTTTACCCGATAAAACATTTACAAACCAGCAAGCATTTGTAGATCAATTCATGGTTGTGAAAAACGACTCCTAAAAAAAGCATGTAAACTTACGTATCAAACGACACGTAAGTTTACATGCTTTTTTCGGCTTATTAAACTACAAAAGAGTTTAATACACCTACTACGAATACTAGGACGAACCATAGTGCTAAGCCAGTGAAAACAGTTCCTTTTGAACTACTCCAACCATCAGGAGAAGCAAATGTTACTGGAACACCAATAACTAATAGGAAAGATACAGCAATTAGAGCAAAAAGAGCTACTTGGAAGGCGAAAATCATAGTAAGGGATTTTTTTTTTATTTTAAAATTTTGAAGTGCTATCAATTCGTCTCGAGAAAAGTCTCTTTTCAAAAAATTGGAAAGGACTGAACTTTACACTAAGTCAAAAACTTAGCTTATATACAATTATATACAATATTTTCCGATAAACCTAGATTCTGTTATTTTAACTTCACTTTTTTATTGTTTTTTCTTGATTCAAAGTAGAGACTTTCTAAAAATAAATGAATAAGAGCTACAAAACACGACTCTTTGGGTAATCGTAGACTTGAAGTACATTATTTATATTAATATATAAAGTGAAAAGTCTTTTTGTTTTAGTTTATAATAAAAGTAAAATAAAACTAAAGAAAAGCAAAGTTTTTGAAAAAAAACTTACTTAATTTAATGATTAATTCTGGAGATTAACATTATGACTATTGCAATTGGAAAAACTGAAGAGAAACGTGGTTGGTTTGATGACATTGACGATTGGCTAAAGCGTGACCGTTTCGTTTTCGTTGGTTGGTCTGGTCTATTATTATTCCCTTGTGCATTCCTGGCACTTGGTGGTTGGCTTACTGGTATTACTTTCGTAACTTCATGGTACACACATGGTCTAGCATCATCTTTCCTAGAAGGTTGTAACTTCCTTACTGCTGCAGTTTCAACTCCTGCAAACAGTATGGCTCATTCTCTACTTCTTCTATGGGGTCCTGAAGCACAAGGTGACCTTACACGTTGGTTCCAACTAGGTGGTCTATGGCCTTTCGTAGCACTTCATGGTTCTTTCGGTCTTATCGGTTTCATGCTACGTCAGTTTGAAATTGCACGTGCAGTACAAATTCGTCCATACAACGCTATTGCGTTCTCTGGTCCTATTTCTGTATTTGTATCGGTATTCCTTATTTACCCTCTAGGTCAGTCTGGTTGGTTCTTTGCACCAAGTTTTGGTGTAGCAGCAATCTTCCGATTCATCCTATTCTTCCAAGGTTTCCATAACTGGACACTAAACCCATTCCATATGATGGGTGTTGCTGGTGTTCTTGGTGCAGCTCTTTTATGTGCTATCCACGGTGCAACAGTAGAAAACACACTTTTCGAAGATGGTGACGGTGCAAACACTTTCCGTGCTTTCAACCCGACACAGTCTGAAGAAACATACTCAATGGTTACTGCAAACCGTTTCTGGTCACAGATTTTCGGTGTTGCTTTCTCTAACAAGCGTTGGTTACACTTCTTCATGTTATTCGTACCTGTAACAGGTTTATGGATGTCTGCGATTGGTGTTGTAGGTCTTGCATTAAACCTACGTGCTTACGATTTCGTTTCACAAGAAATCCGTGCTGCGGAAGATCCTGAATTCGAAACATTCTACACAAAGAATATTCTTCTAAACGAAGGTATTCGAGCTTGGATGGCTGCTCAAGATCAGCCTCATGAACAACTTGTATTCCCTGAGGAGGTTCTACCACGTGGAAACGCTCTTTAATGGAACACTTACTATCGGTGGTCGTGATCAGGAATCTACTGGATTTGCTTGGTGGGCTGGTAACGCACGACTAATTAATCTTTCTGGAAAGCTTTTAGGTGCTCACGTAGCACATGCAGGCCTTATTGTTTTCTGGGCTGGTGCAATGAACTTATTTGAAGTAGCTCATTTCGTACCAGAAAAACCAATGTACGAGCAAGGTCTTATTCTTATTCCTCACCTAGCAACTCTAGGTTACGGCGTAGGTCCTGGTGGTGAAGTTTTAGATACATTCCCGTACTTTGTTAGTGGTGTACTTCACCTAATTTCTTCAGCTGTTTTAGGTTTTGGTGGTGTTTACCACTCACTAATTGGTCCTGAAACACTAGAAGAGTCTTTCCCATTCTTCGGTTATGTTTGGAAAGATAAAAACAAGATGACTACTATTCTTGGTATTCACCTTGTTCTTTTAGGTATCGGTGCATGGCTACTTGTTTGGAAGGCTTTATACTTTGGCGGTATTTACGATACATGGGCACCAGGTGGTGGCGACGTTCGTACTATTACTAACCCAACGTTAAGTCCTTTTGTTATCTTCGGTTACCTTCTTCGTTCATTCTTCGGTGGTGACGGTTGGATCGTATCAGTAGATAACATGGAAGATGTTATTGGTGGTCACATTTGGATTGGTACAATCGAAATTTTCGGTGGTATCTGGCATATTCTAACAAAACCATTTGCTTGGGCTCGACGTGCTTTTGTTTGGTCTGGTGAAGCTTACCTTTCATACAGTCTTGCCGCTGTATCAACTATGGCTTTCATTGCTGTACCAATGGTTTGGTTTAACAACACAGTATACCCTAGTGAATTCTTCGGTCCGACTGGTCCTGAAGCATCACAATCTCAAGCATTCACTTTCCTAGTACGTGACCAGCGTTTAGGTGCTAACGTAGCATCTGCACAAGGCCCTACAGGTCTAGGTAAATACCTAATGCGTTCACCTACAGGTGAAATCATTTTTGGTGGTGAAACTATGCGTTTCTGGGATTTCCGTGGTCCATGGCTTGAGCCACTACGTGGCCCTAACGGTCTTGACCTAAACAAGCTTAAGAATGACATTCAGCCTTGGCAAGAACGTCGTTCTGCAGAGTACATGACTCATGCACCTCTTGGTTCACTGAACTCAGTAGGTGGTGTTGCGACTGAAATTAACGCTGTTAACTATGTTAACCCTCGTTCTTGGTTATCAACATCTCATTTCGTACTTGCGTTCTTCTTCTTCGTAGGCCACTTATGGCATGCTGGTCGTGCACGAGCTGCTGCTGCTGGTTTCGAAAAAGGTATTGATCGTGATAACGAAGCTGTACTATCAATGCGTCCTCTAGATTAATTTGGGTTGAAGCTCCTTCAATCAACGGCTAATTCTAGAGTAGTGAATTAATTTCACTCA
>ERZ887942.526-NODE-526-length-31141-cov-5.759795_pt1 | contig 31141 bp, 28 predicted proteins | sample MGYA00521099_ERZ887942 | MGnify/ENA primary metagenome ERZ887942 (study PRJEB32303, sample SAMEA104408605) | aquatic metagenome | biome: Brackish water; feature: Pelagic; material: water | place: Baltic Sea | collected 2014-06-07T06:48:00 | depth 16,251 m ...
CGGATAACTACCCATGAGCGTCGCCGCCATCAGCCTGGCCGCCCACCTGGCCGATGCCACGTGCGGCACCGGCAATCACGGCAACATGATCTTGCAGCCTCCTTGTGCTCCTTATGCTCATTGTGCTCCCCGATGCGGGTACCGAGATCGTGCCGACGGCGAGAACCGATCCCCAATCCTCGACGCATCCGGTTGACCGTTGTGCCAGAAACTATTGGCCCAGAGCTCTACCTGTGATGCCCTGACCTCACAGTTGCAAGCCGACGACGGAACAGTTGGCTCGAAGCTTCAGCCGTGATGTGCTGAGTTGTCAGGTTTTGGCATCCACTTTGGGGTCAGTTGGTCTGGGGCAGCGCCAGCACTCACAGAAGCCGGGTCGGGATCGGCACCATGCGGGCCCGCAGCCATTCGCCAAGCGCCTTGGCCTGACCGTCTTGTCGAGTCGACGCGGCGACACCCTCTTCGAGAAGGCCTCGAATCAGAAAGTTGATCGACCGGATATTTGGCAATCGGTATTTCTCTACGACCAGTTCAGCGGTCTCAGGCAGCAACTCGTGGATCTTGTCGACCGTCAGGAAGCCATCGAGCCATGCCCAACCATCGTCGTTGCGGGCATACACGCCAAGGTTGGCATCGCCGCCCTTATCGCCCGATCGAGTTCCGACGACTACGCCCAATGGAGCCAGTGTTGTTGGCTCATCGATTAGAGCGGCCGGCGGAGCCACCTCGATTGCGACGCGTTCTCCGGTTGGCGCAACCGAGTCGATCTGGGTTGTGGTCGCTGGCACCGTGCCGCCACCCAAGACATGCACGTATTGCGGTACGAGATCGCTGGGCACGGTTGCCGGGCGGTACACGCCATAGGCCGATGCTGCGCCAGGACCGCCACTGAGCCCGTACATCCCCGGGATTGAACTCAATGCCGTGTGTGCGTTCGCATTGGAAAAGGCTCGCCCAACCTTGCGTTCGTCATGGTCCTTCACCGTGACTCGCCAGATAGCCGTCGCCTCTTCTTGGGTACCGGGGTCCTGCTTGTCGGTGCGAATGACCCGAGAGGTGATCGACTCGAAATCGTCCGCGGTATAGGGGCAGGCATCCCAGAAGGCCGCCTCGGCCAGCGCAGCCTTCGCTTCGATATCGAGCCCGGTCAGTGCCACGGTGAAACTGTTGCGATAACCACCCATCTCGTTCATCGCGACCTTCAACGTCGTGGGAGGAGCTTCTCCCCGAGCACCGGAGATACGTACCCGATCCCGATCGACCTGCTCGAGTTCGATCGTCTCGAACCGGGTTGTTACGTCGGGCCCAAGGTACGAGGGTGAACCGATCTCGTAGAGCAACTGGCTCGTGATCGTTTCGGTGTTGACCGTGCCGCCGGTGCCGTCATGTTTTCCGATTACGCAGGAGCCGTCTGCGGCGACGTCGGCCCATGGGAAGCCGAATCGGGCTCGACCGCCGACTTCGGCGTACCCCTCGATCTCGTGAAAGAACGAGTAATTACCACCGGTTGCCTGGCCGCTGCATTCGATGACATGGCCAGCAACAACCGCTCCGGCGAGTTGGTCGAAATCGTTCTTGCCCCATCCGTGGTGCCATGCCGCAGGACCACACACAACTGCTGCGTCGGTGACTCGTCCGGTTACCACGATGTCGGCGCCGCTGTTCAATGCCTCGACGATGCCGAAGCACCCCAGGTACGCATTAGCGCTCACATACTTCGACAGGTCGCCAAGATCGCCGCCCTGGTAGAACGGTTCAAGCGAGCCAGCCGCTGCGAGATCCTCGACCCGTGGCAGCAAATCGTCGCCGTCGACATAGGCAATGGTGGGCGACAGGCCGAGTTTGGCGGCAACTTCAGCTACGGCATCAGCACATCCGGCCGGAGCCAGGCCTCCGGCATTGGTAACGACCTTAATGCCCTTGTCGAGGCACGTTCCCATGACTTCTTCCATCTGCTGGACGAAGGTACGGGCGTAACCGCCAGTTGGGTTCTTGGCCTTGATTCGACTCAGGATGAGCATCGTGAGCTCGGCCAGCCAGTCACCGGTCAGCACATCGATGGGGCCGCCTTCGACCATCTCTTGAGCACCTGACGGCCGGTCACCGAAGAAGCCGGAACAGTTCGCAATACGGATCGGGTCGGTCATACGTCCATTCTCAACCGCCCACTATGTACGACCCAAACCACAAACGGAATAGAGTCGGGGCATGGCTGAACAGAGCGTTGCTCATCTGGTGATCGAGGCGCTCAAGCGCAGCAATATCGACCAACTCTTTTGTATCCCGGGGGTGCAGAACGACGACTTCTTTAATGCACTCGTCGACTCGCCAGAAATCCGGCCGATCGTCACTCGCCATGAACAAGGTGCGGCCTACATGGCCATGGGTGCGGCCCAGGTCACCGGCAAACCAGCAGCGTGTTGCGTCGTACCCGGACCCGGCATGTTGAACGCCTCCGGGGCCCTCACCAGCGCCTACTGGGGATATGCACGGGTCCTGGCCGTAATCGGCCAGATCGCCACCTCTCAACAGGGCCGCAACTTCGGAGCGTTGCATGATCTCCCTGACCAAACCGCGATCCTGCGTCAACTCACCAAACACACTGCTGTAGTGCACGATCCCACAACCGCCGCGGCCGAAATCCAGCACGCTGTCGATCTTGTGCACTCGGGACTACCCCGACCGGTCAGCATCGAAGTCCCCGTCGATGTGTGGGCGAAACCAGCTCCAGGGTCCATCGGCGTGCCAGCGGCAACAATGCCTTCGCCAGACCCAACATCGATTGAGAAGGCCGCGGCCATCATTGCCTCGGCCGAACGTCCACTGTTCGTTCTTGGCTCGGGTGCCTACGACGCGGGCGAGTCCATCGCGCAGCTGGCCGAATTGGTGCAGGCGGCCGTTACCACCCGTCGCATGGGACATGGCGTATTACCCACGCAACATCCGCTGATGATCCCCATCACTTGTGCACACGACCTGTGGCCAACCGCCGACGTCGTGGTCGGAATCGGCAGCCGAATCGAATGGCCTCTCGGCGCCTGGGGCTACGACGACGACCTGACCTTGATCCAAATCAATGTCGACGAAACCGAACTCGATCGCCATGGCATCACCGATGTTGGTATCCATGCCGACGCTGATCAGGCATGCCGAGCCCTTATCGACGCGATCGGGCCGCTCACTCGCCCATCTCGTGTCCCTGAACTCGACGAACTGCGGGCGTCGTTTCATGACCGCACCTCACATCTCGAACCACAGATCTCCTACACCGCAGCGATTCGCGACGTACTTCCCGACGACGGCGTCCTGGTCGAAGACGTCACTCAGATCGGCTTTGCTGCCCATCTGTTCTACGACCACCTCCAGCCACGGACCTTCTTGTCGTCAGGCGCCGCTGGCACCTTGGGCGCGGGCACAGCCGTCGCCATCGGAGCATCAGCAGCATCGGACCGTCCTGTCGTTGGCGTGACTGGCGACGGTGGATTCCTGTTCACCGCGACCGAACTTGCCACCGCAGTGCAGCACAACATTGCGTGCAACATCTTGCTGTTCAACAACAATGCCTATGGCAACGTAAGGCGCATCCAGAAGGAACGTTTCGGCGAGGACCGCACCATCGCCAGCACGCTGCAGAATCCCGACATGTCCAAACTTGCCGACGCATTTGGCGTCAAGTATTGGCATGCCGATTCGCCCGAATCACTCAAACCGGCACTGGGTGCATCGATCGACCACGACGGGCCATGCCTGGTCGAAGTCTCCGTCGACGCCATGCCCAACCCGTGGCCATTCCTGCGGCTACCCCGAGTCCGCGGCAACTAGGTACCGACCAGACCAGCGTCGTGGGCGGAGATGGCCATGACGCGATTCGCTACTTGCGTTCCATCAACTCACCGACCTGGGCGCCAACGGCCTGGCACGTCGTGATCAACGCGTGCTTGATCGACGCCGCTATTTCACGCACGTCCGACTGGACGGCATCATCTTTCGCCGCGTTGCCGAGCGAGTCGAACGCATCAGTGACCTGGCCAGCCAACTGGTCGAACGCGTTCGACGTATCGCTAGAGGCACGGTCCTGGACTGCGTCGTCCTGTTCTTGTTCGAGATGCAGCTTGAGTTTGTGGCCGAGTGATTCGACCTTGCCAGCGACATTCTTCCAGGCGTCACGTGTGTCTTCCATCGCTTCTCCCTGCAACAAATCCGAGTAATCACTATCGCACAGTCTGAGACCGCACACGATCAGCAGTAAGACCAGGGTGAGTGAAAACTCCTACACTCGCTTGGTGACTTGGTTCGAGGCCGTACTCCTACTGCTCGGGGGCACGTTTGCTGGCGCAGTAAACGCGATGGCAGGTGGTGGTTCGATGCTTACCGTTCCGCTGCTGGTTCTTGCAGGTGTGCCCGGTGTTGCGGCCAATGGTTCGAACCGGGTCGGCATCCTGACATCCAACGTCGCATCACTTCAGTCCTATCGTTCCGAGGGCGTCAAGATCCCCCGCAACCTGGTGCCGATCGTCGCCCCTGCAATCGTCGGGTCCCTCGTCGGGGCCTACGGCATCAGCCGGTTGACCGACGAGACGTTCGAGCGAGTCTTTGGCCTCATCATGATTCCGCTGATCTTGCTGACCATCTTCAAACCCAAGGTCTCGTCCGATGCCGAGCCATGGTCTCGCAATGTGACGATTGGCGTCTTCTTTGGCATTGGTCTGTACGCCGGTGCGATTCAAGCTGGCGTCGGGTTGGTCTTGCTGGCGGCGCTCAGTCGGTCGGGGTACGACCTGATCACCGCCAATGTGGTCAAGGTCATCTTCATCTTCTTCGCCACCGTTATTGCGCTGCCGGTGTTCATTGTCCAAGGCGATATTCGATGGGGCCCGGCGTTCCTGCTGGCGATCGGACTCAGCGTCGGCGGTTGGGTCGGCGCAAAATTTGCGGTACGGGGCGGCGAAAAGTGGATCCGAATCGTGATGATTATCGCAGCGATCGCGTTGGCACTGAAGCTGCTCGGCTTCTGGGATTGGCTCTTCTAAATCGGTTGCACTCACTGACGGTTCAGGCCGGCTGACGTCCTACCAGCCGACCGCTCGAGCGAACGGAGTCAGCTAGCCGCTTCGAGTGCCCGTCGGGTGAGCACCTGAGCCAGGTGGGTCCGGTATGAAGCATCGGCGTTGTTGTCGACCGGCGGCACGGCGCCTTCGGCTGCGAGTTCCGCGGCGTCGGCCACCGATCCTCCGCCGGCAAGCGCCGCCTCGACGGCCGTTGCCCGCAACGGCGTCGACCCCATGTTCACCAGGGCCACGCCCTTGCCACCATCGGCCACAGCGACACCCACAATTGCCCAGTCCTGCGCCCGACGGTTGAACTTCTGATAGTTCCACCCACCCGTGTTCGCCGGCACCTTAACCTCGACGATCATCTCGTCGGGTGCAAGCACCGACTCGAAGTAGCCAGTGAAGAAGTCGGTTGCAGCGATCTCGCGCTGACCGTTTGGCCCTCGTGCAACAATCGTGCCACCGAGCGCTAGCACCGCTGCAGGTAGATCCGACGCTGGGTCAGAATGCGCCATGGTGCCACCCAACGTGCCGCGATGGCGCACCGAGGGATCGCCCACCAGCGACGCCACATGCCCGAGTATCGGGCACGCTGCAGCGATCACGTCGTTCGTTTCGAGTTCCGCGTGTTTGGTCATGGCCCCGATCGCCACCAGCCCGTTCTCCTGCCGGATGTAGGACAGATCGCTGATGCGAGCGACGTCGATCAGCTGGGTTGGCGTTGCGAGCCGGAACTTCATCATCGGGATCAATGAATGACCACCAGCCAAGAGCTTGGCCTCGTCACCGTATTCACCCAGCAGTTGAATCGCGTGCTCGGCGTTCTCGGCGACGGTGTAGTCGAATGCTGCGGGGATCATGCTGCACCTCCGGTGCTGCCAGCGTTGATGGCATTCCAGATGCGCTGCGGGGTTGCAGGCATCTTGATATCGGTCACGCCATACGGGCTCAGTCCATCACATACGGCATTGATCACGGCTGCGGCCGAACCAATGGTTCCGGCCTCACCCACGCCCTTTACGCCAAGTGGATTCGTGGTTGATGGGGTGACCGTGGAGTCCAGCGTGATGTTCGGCATCTCCATAGTTGACGGCACCAGATAGTCCATGAGCGACGGGTTGGTGATATTGCCATTCTCGTCGTAGACAGCCTCTTCGAAGAGCGCTTGGGCCGCACCCTGCACAATGCCTCCGTGTACCTGGCCCTCGACGATCAACGGGTTCACCTGGATACCGCAGTCGTCGACACCGATGTAGTTGATCAGTTCGACGCCACCGGTTTCGATGTCGATCTCGACCACCGCTACATGGGTTCCAAACGGGAACGCAAAGTTCGGAGGATCAAAATTGACCTGCTCCTGCAGGTTGGGCTCCATGCCATCGGGCAGATCGTGAGCCGTAAAGGCGGCGAAGCCGAGCTCTTGTATGTGCACCGACTTCGTAGGTGTTCCGGCAACCGAGAAACTGCCGTTGACAAACTCGATGTCCTCGGGCGACGCCTCGAACTGGTGCGCTGCGATCAGCTTGGCCTTGTCCACGACCTTGTCTGCAGCCATAGCAATAGCAACACCACCAACGGCGAGCGAACGGGACCCATAGGTATCGAGCCCAAGGGGGCTCAGTGCCGTGTCAGAATGCAGCACCTCGACGTCGTTGGGGTCAATGCCCATCTTCTCGGCGATGATCTGTGACCACGCCGTTTCGTGCCCCTGACCATGCGGGGTGGAGCCGGACACAACCTCGACCTTGCCAGTGGGGAGCAGCCGCACGGTGGCATGTTCCCAGCCGCCAGCGCCATAGTTCAGGCCACCCAGGGCCCGTGACGGGGCCAGGCCACAGATCTCGACATAGGTGCACATGCCTATCCTAAGCTGCTTGGTTTCGCCAGCATCGCGGCGTCGAGCCTGCTCGCTCCGCAACCCGGCCATGTCAGCAAGCTCAAGCGCTCGATCGTGCGCTGGCTTGTAATGACCGGAATCGAAGGTCAGCGTTGACGCTGCATTGAAGTTCTCGAAGTGCTCGCCACCGTTGATGTAGTTGCGGCTGCGGATCTCTTCAGGAGCGATGCCAATCTTGTGCGCCATCATGTCCATGATGCGTTCGATTGCGTAGCTGGCCTCTGGCCGACCAGCGCCACGATACGCATCGGTGGGTGTCAGGTTGGTGAAGTGACCATCGCAGCTGAACGACAGATTCGAAATGTCGTACACGCCGGTGTACAAGAAGCTGCCGAGCAGTGGCACACCCGGCGTGATGAGCATCATGTACGCACCCATGTCGGCATCGAGGTGAACCTTGATGGCGGTGACCTTGCCGTTCTCGTCGGCGGCCGCCTCGACGTGCTGGATCTGGCCGCGACCTTGGTGCGATGCACCCGCCCCTTCGGAGCGTTGCTCGGTCCAGCGCACCGGCAGCCCGATGTGGTTAGCCAAGGTGACAGCAAGCAGCGCATCGGCATCGACATTGAGCTTGCCGCCGAAGCCGCCGCCGACACTTGGCGCAATAACGCGGATCTTGTTCTCGGGAATCCCGCTCGTCGCAGCGATCATGATCTTGAGGATGTGCGGAATCTGCGTTGCCGAATAGAAGACGATCTCGCCGCCTGCAGGCGACGGTACGGCAAGGCAGCCGCGGGGCTCCATTGGCATGGGGATCAGCCGTTGTTGGACAAACCGGGCCTTGACGACGTGAGCAGCATTGGCGAACGCTGCCGCGGTGCCTTCTGGGTTCGGGTCAAGCGGCCAATGGAACGCCTTGTTCGTCTCCAGGTCGCTGTGGGCCATGGCCTTGCCGTCGACGGCATCCTGCAGATTGACCACAGCAGGAAGTGGTGTGTAATCAACCACGACCTGTTCGACTGCGTCGGCGACGCCGTACCGATCTGAGCACAACACCACTGCGACGATGTCGCCAACATGTTTCGCCTCGCTGACGGCAACCGGATAATGAGGCGGGTTGACCATGTCTTCGGTGACCGGCCATGCACAGGGCAACGGCGCTTGCCAAAGGCCCATCTCTGCGAGCTGCGCACCGGTCAAAACACTATGTACACCGGGCATCGATTCGGCCCCGCTGGTATCAATGGAGTTGATCGTGGCGTGCGCGAACTGGCTGCGCACCATGCCCATCCACAGCTGGCCGGGGGCCTTGATGTCGTCGATGAACTTGTTTTCGCCAGTGAGAAGCTTGGGGTCTTCCTTGCGCAACATACGCGTGCCGAAGCCGCCTTTTGTTGGCTCAATAGTGGCCGTCATGATGCACCTTCCGCAGCGCTCTGCACTTGCGATGCCGGTCTCGACCGGGTGGATCATGGACCGCTTCCACATGCCGAAGCGACGGACATTCAGGCGTGGACTGGGTACCCGAATGTGCTGTCACGAGCAGCGACATGGGCCGCTGTTCGTCCCTCTGTTCCGCCAACTGCCGCTTGTGTGGAGTCTTCGGTCCGCGCAGATCGACACTGTGGATCGTCGTAATTCATGTCCAACCGGCAATCAAGGTCGACCTTGATTGGCACATTCGACTTCCGCCTACGTTGCCGAAGTGCAACCGCTCATTGTGGTGGGTAACGAACGACCAACTAACCGGCGCCGACTAGCTCCGAGCGAGCCAGTCGTCGATCAACGCGCGAGCGATGCTGGCTCGGGGTGGAATGTTTGGCAGGTCATCTTTGGCAAACCATTGCGCATCGGCGATCTCGTCGGGGGCTGGCGTGATGTCGCCGCCAGCGTAGGTCGCGAAGAACCCGAGCATGAGCGAGTTCGGGAACGGCCATGGCTGGCTGTCGTGGTACCGAATGTTGTCTACAAAGATTCCGACTTCCTCGAGGACTTCGCGATGGACACAGTCTTCGAGTGACTCCCCCGGCTCAACAAACCCGGCAAGGGTCGAATACATCGGCTTTGGTCCCCGCCAGGCAACATTGGTCGCTAGTAAGGCTCGGCCGTCGGGATGTTCAATAAGCATGATCACTGCTGGCGAGAGCCGCGGATAGGACACCAGCCCGTCTTCGGGACACTTCATGGAGCGTTCGTTCACGTCCATTTCCATCGCCGTGCCACAACGACCACAGAATTGGTGATCGCGATACCAGTCGGTTATCTGGGTGGCCCGTCCGGCCACGTTCCAGATCGCGGAGTCGAGCGTGCCCATCAGCCGCCGAAGGTCCGAAAACACCAAGCCGGGAAACGGTGCATCGAACGGGTCGAAGTCATCGCTCACTTGGCCGGTCCACCAGTGAGCGGTCTCGTCATCGAAACGACCCAGCACCAATGGCTTGGCCACATGATCAACGATCTGATTCGCCTCGTCGGTGGTGAGCGGGCGCATGCCCGTGGTCACGTCATCAACCAGCAGCACCTGGCCACCACGAGAGAACAGCCATGAATCGTCGCCCTCGGGATCGTCGGGCAGGACAGCAACGGGAACAAACTTCGACGTAGTCATCCCTCGCAGCCTCGCTTGCACTGCGACGCATTGCAACTCACAGGCCGGCACTTTGTGTCTGACCCGACACCACCAATAGTCTCGGTCCGACCGCAAGGAGTTGTTATGAGCCCTGATACCTCAACTGTCGACTTTCACTTCGACGTGCTCTGCCCCTACGCCTATCAGACCGCGAAATGGATTCGCGACGTCCGAGCGCAGAATGGCCTTGAGATCAACTGGAAGTTCTTTAGCCTCGAAGAGGTCAACCGAGTCGAGGGCAAGAAACACCCGTGGGAACGTGATTGGTCCTATGGCTGGTCGATCATGCGCATCGGCGCGATCCTGCGCCGCAACAGCATGGACGACCTCGACCGTTGGTATGAACGTTCCGGACGGGCACTTCACGAAGAAGGCCAGCGGGTGCACGACCCCGATGTCGCCCGCCATCTGCTTGTCGAATTAGGACTCGACCCCGACGTCGTCGACCAGTCCATCGCCGACGAGACCACCCACGACGAGATCAAGGCCGACCACGCCAGGGTTGTGGACGCTGGCGGTTACGGCGTACCCACACTGTTCTTCGGCGACCACGCGCTCTTTGGCCCGGTACTGATCGACCCGCCTTCGGGCGAAGCAGCACTGCGGCTCTGGAATGCGGTCACGGCGTGGACCGAGTTCCCCCACCTGTACGAACTGCAACAACCGAAACGCAAACGCGACGAGCAGGCAATCTCTGCCACGTTCAAGCCATACCTCGAAGCCCGCGATTGGATCAGCATCAACCGAGGCACCGAAGTCGGCTTCACCGAAGATGGTTTCAAAGCCATGGGCCCGGCCGCAGACCGCGACAAACGCAATCAGTCAAGCCGCAATCAGTCAAGCCAAGGAGACACCCAATGAGCCTCGAAGCAATCGCCAACCTGAATGCATGTATGGACTCGGTCGACGCGCTACTCGCCGACCTGACCGACGATCAATGGGCGGTGCAGTCGTACTGCCCGGATTGGGACGTGCGAGGTGTCGCCATGCACTTGGCTGCTGTCGAGCACATGCTGATCGGTGATGAACCTGGCTCGTGGACCGACAGCGTGCCGTTCGACAAGGTGGGCGCGTACATCGCTGGCGTCAGCGATTCGAACAACGCGGACCTGCTGGCCGCCTATCGCGAAACAATCGCCACTCGACGAGCAGAGATGGCCGGCTACACGGCCGAACAGATGGACCTGCCGTCGATGACACCGGTTGGGCCACAGACCTATGGTCGGTTCATGGCTATCCGAGTCTTCGACTACTGGGTCCACGAACAAGACATACGCGGACCTCTCGGCATCGCCGGCCACGAGAGTGGGCCAACCGCTGAAATGGCCCTGAACGAAATCGAGATCTCCCTGCCCTACATCGTGGGCAAAAAGATCGGGCTGCCCGAGGGTAAGGGCATGACCATCAACCTGACCGGTCCCGTCGAACGGCAGATGCATGTCAAGGTCGATGGTCGCGCTGGTGTTGTCGATTCGTTGGCCGACCCCGACGTTGTGCTGAACGCAAGCTCCACCGCCTTCGCCCTGCTGGCATGCGGCCGTATCGATCCGCAAGGCCCAATCGACGACGGTCGGGTCAGCTGGAGCGGCGATGCCGAACTCGGCGAAAAAGCCGCCCGCTCGCTTCGGTTCACAATGTAATGGGACGTCTCGACGGCAAGGTCGCCTTAATCACCGGCGGTGCCCGAGGCATGGGTGCCGAAGACAGTCGCCTGTTCGCTGCCGAAGGAGCCACGGTTGTACTGACCGATGTGCTCGATGACCTGGGAGCCGAAACAGCTAGCCAGATCGAAGGTGCCAGCTATCAGCATCTCGACATCCGGAACGAGGCCGAATGGCAGGCCGTCGTCGACCAGGTCATGTCCGACCATGGCCGCATCGACGTCCTGGTCAACAATGCAGGTGTTGACCTGGTGAAGAAGCTGCTTGCAACCACGATCGAAGATTTCGAGCGGGTGACCGACATCAATCTCCGAGGCACGTTTCTGGGAATGCGCACCGTCGCCGAGGCCATGATCAAGGCCGAGTTGCCGTGTTCGATCGTGAACATCAGCTCGGTGGCCGGACTGCAAGGCCTGGCAAACCATGCCGTGTACTCCGCATCGAAGTTCGGGGTCACCGGCCTGACCAAGTCGGCAGCCAAGGAGTGGGGTCGTTACGGGATACGGGTGAACTCCGTGCATCCCGGCCTCATCGAGACAGCCATGACCGCCGACATGCGTTCGTTCACCGATCCCGAAGTCCGCAGACAGGTCGAACGGACTGTGCCATTACGCCGCATGGGCAAGGCCAGCGACATCGCCAAGCTGGCGCTGTTCCTGGCCAGCGATGACTCGGACTATTGCAGCGGCCAGGCATACATCGTCGACGGCGGCGTGCACCCGTAACCAGACTTCTAGAGTCATCTCATGGCTGCAACCGAGCTGACCTTCTTCTCTTGGAACTTGGCGTTGCTCGAACGACCGGCGCCTGCGCCGTTTTTCTGGGAGACCAGCAACACCGAAGCCGTGGTGCGTGAGCAGGTGCTCAAGGTCGAACCCGATGTGGTGCTGTTCCAGGAACTCCCTGGCCTCGTGCCGTTTGTCGAAACCCATTCGATGGTGCCCGCAAACCCCAAGAGCCATAGCGGCAACCTGGCGACGCTGGTGAGCAACAAACTCGCCACCACCGAGCTTGCGATCGCGACGGTCGGTGGATGCGCCATCCTGACCACCTTCGTTGACCTCGATCTGACCATCGCCAACGTCCACCTGCCTTCTGGCAAAGGCGGCGAAGCTGACCGACTGATGTACATGGCCAAGGTGATCGAGGCCAGCCCGACACTGCCGCTACTCATTGTTGGTGACACCAACATGCGGGTTGCCGAAGCTGACGCGCTCCTCAAGTTGGGCTTCAGTGGAGACACGCCACCGCATGCCACCTGGGACAGCCGTCGCAATAACTTCCGCGCCGATGCCTACGAGTTCCACGCATACTTCACTCGTTGGTTCGCCAGTCCTGGCGTCACCGTGTCCGATGTGTTCGTCCATCGGGACCCCGTCAAACACGACGACACGACGTTCTTTGTGTCCGACCACTACGCACTCGGCGGTCGGGTCTCGCTCACGACATCGCCCAAGGAGTAACCGCGATGATCATCGTTACCGGTTCGGTAACCGCACGTGCCGAGACTGACGCCGAGATGGCCGAGCTCTGCCTGGCTCATGTTCGGCGGTCACGCAACGAGCCTGGTTGTTTGCTTCACTCGGTGCATCGAGATCTCGAAAGCCACCATCGTTTCGTCATCCTTGAGCACTGGAGTTCTCGAACCACTCTCGAACAACATTTCGAGGTCCCCGAGTCGATCGCTTTCGTCAAGGCCATTCGAGTCATCGCCATCGACGCAACGAACATGCAGATCTTCGAAACCGTCGAGTCCTGACCCGGACTCCGAGCGCGATGGTATGCCGGTCCGCTCTTGGGTGATCTCAGTGGCTCCGGGTCGCTGGATTCGGCAAGAAGTTCACGGGTTCGATGATGGGCCATTACCGTCGGGTGATGAACACCGTCGCTGACCATGCCAACGACATCTTGCCGAACCCGCTCCTGCAGGAATTTTGGGTCAGGCCAGCAGCCGAAATCGACGCTGACCTGGCAGTGCTGCACGCTGCTGGCGGAGTCACGTTTCACGATGAGCCGCCGGTGCCCGAAGGTGTCGCCCTCGAACAAGGGCCCGGATCCTGGGTACTGACCAACCACGCCGACATCATCCAGGTATCGAAACGTGCCGACGTCTTCAGCTCAGCACAGGGCATAACAGTGACCGACATCCCTGTTGCATTCCTGGAATTCTTCAGCTCGATGATCGCTATGGACGACCCTCGACACGCCAAGTTGCGTCGAGTCGTCTCGGCCGGGTTCACGCCTCGGATGCTCAAGAAACTGGACGACTCTGTCCAGACTGTCGCCTCCGAGATCATCGACCGGGTGCAGAGTCGAGGCGAGGTCGACTTCATCGTTGATGTCGCCGCTACGTTGCCGCTCAAAATTGTCTGTGACCTCATGGGTGTTCCCGAGGAAGAGTTCGACTTCGTCTTCCGGCACACCAACACGATCATCGCCGCAACCGATCCTGAGTACGCACCCGAAGACGGCGATGTACTCACCGCACTACTCACCGCCGGCGGCGAGCTAGCCGAACTCATGCAAAAGGTCGCCGAGTCGAAGAAGGGTGGCAGCGGCACCGATCTCACCAGCCTGTTGATGAACGCCTCGGTCCCCGACGACGAACTCACCCCCGGTGACCTCGCAAGCTTCTTCATCTTGCTGGTGGTCGCCGGAAACGAGACAACCCGCAACGCAATCGGTTGGGGCCTCCGGTACCTGACCGAGAACCCAGGTCAGCGCGCAATCTGGGCGGCAGATTTCGAAGCTATCGCTCCGACCGCTGTCGAAGAGATCGTCCGGCTCGCAAGCCCCGTGACCTATATGCGGCGCACGGCTGTAGTCGATACCCACATCGGGGATCAGGCCATCGCTGCTGGAGACAAGGTCTGCATGTTCTACCTCGCCGCCAATCGCGACCCTTCGGTGTTCTCCAATCCGCTCGACTTCGACGTTCTCCGGAGTCCCAATGTGCACGTCGGATTCGGTGGACCAGGCCCCCACTTCTGCCTTGGGGCTCACCTGGCTCGACGTGAGATCACAGTGATCTTCCGAGAGATCTTCAACCGCCTGCCCGACATCGAGTCCACGGCCGACGGCGACCTGCTGCATTCGAGCTTCATCCACGGCATCAAACACCTGCCAGCGACGTTCACCCCGGTCGTCTAGAGGTTCTAGAGGTGTAGCCGTCCGGTCGTTGTGGCATGGACCGCAAGCACCCCGGCAAGCAGAGCGGAACTCCACAACACGACGCCGCTGGTGGCGAAGACGACTTCGAATGACCCGAAGAACCCTCGGCTTGGTTCGAGTCGGTCGGTGAGCGCACTGGCAGCTGCCACACCAGCAACTACCCCTACCGTGCGGGTCATCAGCGAAAGTCCACCGGCAACACCCTGCTTGTCGTTACCGACACCTTGCATCACGGTGGCCATGTTGGGTACCGAGAACAATCCCAGCCCGGCGCCAACCACGGCCATCAGCAATGCGATGTGTATCGGTGACCATGTGACGCCAACCTGCGATAGTCCAACCATGCCAACGCCCTCGACGAGGAGTCCCGCCGCTCCGAGCTTCCAACCAGCGACTCGGCCCGTCGACCTGCCCGCCAAAGAGGACGCCACTGCTGTTGCGGCTGGCGACGCGGCAAGAACCAGTCCCGAGACCAGCAGTGATGTGCCCAACTGATCTATCAACAACGAGGGCACCAGCAGCCAGGTCGCGAACATGGCGCCGTTCGCAACCACCGCCAGCAAGTTGGCAGTCGCGAAGTCGATCGAACGAAAGAGCTCGAGTTCGAGAATCGGATGCTCGACCCGACGGCTGAAAACGACAAACGCTGTCACCGACAGCACCGCTGCCACCGCCGAGCCAACGACCAGCGGGTCGACCCAACCTCGCGTTGCCGTGAGATTCAGCGCAAGCACGGCAGCGCCGAGCGAAATCGAGACCAACAATGTGCCAACTCGGTCGACCTCATTGGACGTGCCAACGGTCGTTGTTTTGTTAGTGATCGTGAGGAGTAGGAGAAGAAGCCCAAGTGGGACCCGGAACCAGAAGACCGCGCGCCAGCCAATCCATTCCACCAGCGGACCGCCAACGATGGGGCCGATCGCCAGACCCACGGCCGCAGCGGTCTGGAACACGCCCACCGCGCGAGTATGGGCCGTGGCCGAGCCGGTGGTCAGCAGTGCTGGCGCTGACGCCATAACCATCGCAACACCGATGCCCTGCAACGCTCGCGCAGCCAACAACAGTGCAAACGTCGGGGCCGTAGCGCACAGCACCAATGCGACACTTGAGATGCCAGCACCGATTCTCAGCACCCGGGCATATCCCCAGGTATCGGCCAGTTGCCCTGCTGCCAACAACAACCCGCCATAGACCAGCACATAGAAGACCACGACCCACTGCAGGTCGCCGACGGCCAGGCCGAAGTCGTCAACCAGGTCGGGGAACGCCACATTGACCGCAGTATCGAGCGAGCCAAAGGCCCCGGCAGCACCAGCTAATAACGCCCGCGGACCGAGCTTCGATAACCCGCTACTCAAGGCCATTGGTTGAACTGAGTCCTCGCACTCGATGTGTTTGGACTGTAGTTCTCAATGCCTGGACGGTCAGCGAACAGGCGAGCGTGTTCGGCTTCGGTGCGAGCTGAGCCGTGGCCCAGCGGCCTGTGAGCGCAGCGAACAAGCGGTAACATCAGCCGGAGGCATCTGGCTAGCACCAATCCGCGCGGCCTCCTGGCAGCGCCGCTGGACGGGTGATCAGCCGGCGCATCAAGGCACGCCAGCCAGCATCATGAAGTCGACCCGCATCAACCGGTCTGACAGACTCGAGTTCGCAAGCTTCCACCTCAAGGAGCAATCATGGTGCTGCAAGACATAAACCCCATCAACGATCAACTGGCCGACATCATCGTTCGGGCCGGTGAGCCGTGGATCGAGACAGCGCCCGGCATGGCGTGGACCAAGGTCTTGTGGACCGGCCCCGAGACCGGACGCTGGGTCGCCCTCTTTCGATGGAACAAGGGCTACGTTGCCCCTCCCCACAAACACCTCTCCGACGCCCACACCTATGTCCTCAAGGGCAAGTTACAGGTACGCGATGGCGTGCTCGAAGCCGGCGACTACGACTATGAACCCAATGGCGTGTTGCACGGCAAGACCGAAGCGCTCGAAGACACCGAGTACCTCTTCGTCTGCGAAGGTCCCGTCGTCTTCTTCGACGAAGATGGCATCACTCGCTACCTCAGCTGGGAAGAGATGCAAAAGCTGAAAGACTCAGCCCACACCAACTGACCTGCCCAATTTCTCCATCGATAACTTCTACATCGACAACTTCTCCATCGAGAACCAGCCGAAGAAAGGCCAACATCATGGCTGCCTACATCATTGCTCGGGTGCGCGTCACCGACACCGACCAGTACGACAAGTACAAGCTGTTGACTCCCGCTGCTGTTGCGGGACACGGTGGCTCGTTCATCGTGCGGGGCGGTGACCACCAGGTACTCGAGGGCGAAGCCGACGACCGTCGCATCGTGGTGCTCGAGTTCCCAACCAGCGCCGACGCGCGTGCCTTCTATGACTCCCCTGCCTACGTGAACGCCAGGGCCGTTCGGTCGGGCGCCGCGGAGATGGAAATGGTGTTGGTCGAAGGCGCGTAGTCTGCTGCTACGGCTCGATGACCGTCGCGGTGGTATTCACATCGAGCGATGCCACGAACTCTTCGAACAAACCACCATCACCTGCGGTGACAACAATCGATCCGTCGGCAAGTAGATCCGGCAGCACTGGCGAGTTGTACCCGATCTGCACGATCGAAGCATGGGTTGCTTCTACTGCTACATCGGCAGCAGCGAGTTGTTCGGCCGACGGCGCTTCGTACTGGTGAATCGTCTTGTTCGACACGCCCATCAGATGAGTTTCGTCGCGGTCAGTGATCGTCCACGCTATGGACGCAGTATCTCGGAACTGATCAGGGTCGAAGCGAACGCCCAGCATGTCGATGAGTTGCATGCATGTCATCGCTGCAGCCACACCCGGCGGGCGCACGGCCCCCAGATAGTACGAACCGTGGCGAAGTTCGTGGGCGGCGCTGAGATAGGCATTTCGCCAAGTGGCTGACTCGGACTGATAACCAAGCTGCTCCATGGCATCTGCGGAAAGCGTGCGAGCTGACCGATTCTTGGGATCAGCGAAGACCAAATGGTTGAGCACCTGAACGACCCAGCGGTAGTCACCGTCGTCGAAAGCCCGCTGCGCTCCGGACACTACGGCATCGGCGCCACCCATCATCTCGACGTAACGTTTGCCCGCCTCGACCGGTGGATGCGGGTTGAGCTTCGACGGATTGCCGTCGTACCAGCCCAAATAGCGGTCATACACCGACCGCACATTGTGTGACACCGTGCCGTAATAACCCTGCACATGGGACTGATGGGCATAGTTCGCTGGCATCTCAAGCTGGGCAGCAATGTCGTCGGGCGTGTAACCCTGGTTGGCAAGCCGAAGCGTCTGGTCATGCATCCACCGGTAGACATCGCGCTGCAGGGCCAGGAAGTCCTTCACGTCGCCCTGACCAAATCGTGGCCAATGGTGGCTAGCGAACATGGTGTCGGTGTCATCACCCCACATGACCAGGGCTTCGTGCAGGTACTTGCTCCAGGCAAGCGAATCTCGCACCTTCGCCCCACGAAGTGGATACAGGTTGTGCAAATTGTGTGAGCAGTTCTCGGCCATACACAGCAGCCTCTTGTCGGGGAAGAAGAAGTTCATCTCCGCTGGCGCTTCGGCATCCGGGGTGTTCTGGAACACCACCCGCACTCCTCCGATCTCGAGTTCAGCGCCGGTCTCAGAAACTGTCTCGGTCGGCGCCAGCAGACTGCGGTGGCCGATCGGCATGTCGACCCCGAGGCCGGTATTGACCTTGCCAGTCGGGCCGTGGGGCAACAACACGCCGAACTGATGGATCGCGCGCCGCATCATGATGGGGCCAGCGGTGCCGTTCTCGCTCACGGCCTCTTCCAGGAACCCTTCGGGAGCGATGATCCGACAGTTGCCGGCATCGACGGCTTCACGGCTGGTCACACCGAACACACCGCCGTAGTGGTCGACATGGCTGTGGGTGTAGATCACCGCGCTCACCGGGCGTTCCCCAAGTGCCTCGTTCGCCAACTGGAGGCACGCCGCCGCGGTCGGTGTGGTCGTGAGCGGATCAATGATCAGCCAACCATCGGCGGTGTCGATGAAGGTGATGTTCGAGATGTCATACCCGCGTGCCTGCCACACACCATCACCAACCTCGAACAGGCCGTGGATGGCATTCAGCTGACCCTGACGCCACAGACCAGGGTGCACCGTGGCCGGGGCCTCAGAGCCGTCACGCAAGTAGTCGTGACGGGTGCCGTCCCATGCGACCCCGGTGTCGCGACCGATCACGGTCGTGGGGTGGGTGGCGACAAGCCCTCGTCGGGCAAAGTCAAAGTCGGTTTCGTCGTCGAAGCTCAGCACCGCCGCGCTGTTCGACGCTTGGGTAAACGAGGTTGCTGGCTTGGGACCCAGATCTTCTTCCATCACCCCATCTTGCTAGGCGAAGGCCGCTCGCGTGTATATCCAGATTTGGGCTCGAGATAAGCGCCATCAGTCGATGAGTTTGGGACGCTGAGCAAATCGGCTGTCGAATTCACCCACATGCTCGATCGCGTCTTCGTTGAGACCCTTGCCACCGAACTCGAGCAGGATCGAGACCGCACCATCGTGCAGGCAAATCGGAAACGAGTTTGTTTCCGTCGCCGCGTCGCTCCCGAACGCTACGAGGAAAGTTTGATGCAGCCGTGACGCACCGTCATGGCGTTCCCTCCCAACAAACTTTGCCGTTTGTTAGCGTCGCAGCGTATGAAGAACTCGGCACAGGTTGTGGTCATAGGCGGCGGCGTTGTCGGCGCAAGTGTCCTGTATCACCTCACCAAGGCTGGTTGGACCGATGTCGTGCTTGTCGAACGCACCGAACTAACCGCAGGCTCCACCTGGCACTCCGCCGGAGGCATGCACACGCTCAACGGCGATCCGAATGTCGCCAAACTGCAGCAGTACACAATCGAGCTGTACAAAGAGATCGAAGAAGTATCGGGTCAAGACTGCGGCATCCACATCACCGGCGGAGTCATGCTGGCTGACACACCCGAACGAATGGACTGGCTGCGCATGAGCCACGCCCGCGGTCGGTACTTGGGCATGGAGACCGAACTGATCTCGGTAGCCGAGGCAAAAGAGCTCCTACCTATCTTCGAAGAGAAGTACTTCGTTGGCGCCATGTACGACGCGCACGAAGGTCACGTCGACCCGACCGGGGTGACCCATGCCTACGCCAAGGCCGCCCGCCAGGCCGGCGCCGAGATCTATCGAGACACCTGGGCCCGCGATCTACACCGCCAGGCCGACGGAACGTGGCGGGTCGATCTGATCCAGACAAGCACCGGCGAGGACGCTGGCGCCATTGTTTGCGACCATGTCGTGAATGCTGGCGGACTGTGGGCCCGCGAAGTCGGGCGCATGGCAGGTATCGAAGCCCCGGTACTGGCCATGGAACACATCTACATCGTCACCGAACCCCTCGACGAGGTCGCACAGTGGAACGCAGACAAAGGCAGCGAAATGCTGCATGCCATCGACTTCGGCGGCGAGATCTACATGCGCCAGGAACAAGGCGGACTGCTGCTCGGCACCTATGAACCGAATGGGCGCCCGTGGTCAGTCGAAGAGACTCCGTGGGAATTCGGCAGGCAACTGCTCGACCCAAACCTGGATCACATTGCTGAGTCACTGCAGCGAGGTTTCGACCATTTCCCTATCTTTGGGCGCTCAGGCATCAAGAGCGTGATCAACGGCCCGTTTACGTTCTCACCCGATGGCAATCCGTTGCTCGGTCCGGTGCGAGGTTTGCCTGGTTACTGGTCTGCCTGTGCGGTCATGGCCGGGCTCTCTCAGGGCGGTGGTGTTGGTCTTGCAGTTGCGAACTGGATCACCGAAGGCGACCCCGGCTTCGACGTGTGGGCCATGGACATCAGCCGCTACGGCGACTTCGCCTCGATGGCGTGGACAAACACCAAGGTGCGCGAGAACTATGGCCGCCGCTTCCGCATCCGGTTCCCGAACGAATTCCTTCCCGACGGCCGGCCGCTGGCCACAACCCCGATCTACGACAAACTCGTTGCAGCCAATGCGGTATGGGGTGATTCGTTTGGACTCGAGACAGCGCAATGGTTTCAGAAACCAGGACTCGACCCCATCGAAGAGTTCAGCTTTGGCCGCTCCAACGCATGGGAGCAGGTCAGGGCCGAGACCCTGGCCGTGCGTAACGGCGTCGGTCTGATGGAGACATCAGGATTCTCCAAGTTCGAGTTCACTGGGCCCGGGGCCCGCGACTTCCTAGACCGGTTGATTACGAACGCCATGCCAAAACCCGGCCGCATGGTTCTCGCTCCAATGACGAACGAGGCCGGCAAACTCATTGGTGATCTCACGATTGCCTGCCCAGAACCCGCACGAGGTTTGGCCGAAGGACCCCGCTCGACCGTCACTGGCGGCGCAACTGCAAACACGTCGGCCGACGAACGGTTCTTTGTGTTCGGTTCGGGTATCGCAGAGCGGTACTACGAGCGCTGGTTCGACGAACATCTTCCGGCCGATCCCAGTGGCGTTGACCAATCGGTGAGTTACCACACACACGGTTGGGACATGTGCGGCCTTTCCATCGCTGGGCCTCGCTCTCGTGAACTATTGGAACGAGTCACTGGCGCCGACGTGTCGACCGAAGCCTTCCGGTTTATGGCCTTCCGTGACCTTGAAGTCGGCTGGGCCCGGGTGTGGTGCGGCCGAGTGAGTTACTCGGGCGATCTGGGATATGAGTTCTGGATGCCATCGAGCATGCAGCGGTATGTCTACGAGACGCTGCTCGAAGCCGGAGCCGACCTCGACGTCCAACTCTTTGGTAGCGCTGCGCTCAACTCGCTTCGACTCGAGAAAGGTTTCGGAAGCTGGGCGCGCGAGTTCCGCCCGCTCTACACGCCGTTCGAAGCGGGTCTCGACCGCTTCGTGAAGCTTGATTCGGCCATGAAACCACATGGATTTGTCGGCCGTGATGCCTTGATTGCCGCTCAGGCCGACGGGCCAACACTTCGTTTGCTCACATGGGTGGTCGATGCCGACAAACACGACGTGATCGGCGACGAACCGATCTGGCACGACGGCCAGGTTGTGGGCTGGGTTACGTCGGGTGGTTATGCCCACCACAGCGAGGTCTCAATTGCGCTTGGGTATGTACCAGCGGCACTCGAGACATCGCGTGGTGAGTTTGAAATCGAAATCGTCGGCGTGCGCCATCAGGCCACTCTCGTCGACGGTTGCTTGTGGGACGCCGACGGGTCCCGCATGCGCAGTTAAAGCACGCTGGAGAAGAAACTAATGGCAGAAGTAACTATTGGATCCCGGCTACGAACCTCACCGTTCTACGACGCAACGATCCGAGCCGGAGCCCGGTCGTTCACCGTCTATAACCGCATGTATATGCCGACCGGATTCGGCGATCCTGCTGCTGAATACGAGCGCCTGACCACCGCGGTTGCGCTGTGGGATGTCGCCGCCGAACGACAAGTCGAGATCGTCGGGCCGGATGCAGCAGCGTTTGTGAACCATCTATCTGCACGCGACCTCACCGGCATGAAAGTCGGGCGGTCCCGTTACGCCCCGATGTGTGACCACGATGGCCGACTGATTAATGATCCGGTCGCTCTGCGCGTTGACCATGACCGTTATTGGTTATCACTAGCCGACAGCGAAATCCTGTTGTGGGTTCGCGCCATCGCCGGCGAACAGGGCGCCAACGTTCGGATCTTTGAACCCGACGTATCCCCACTCGCCATTCAAGGTCCTTTGGCGGTGGACCTGGCGCGCGATCTGTTCGGCACCGAGTTGGTCGACAGCCTTGGTTTCTTCCATCACTGCCCGGTCAAGATCGACGGCATTCCGATGGTGTTGTGCCGATCAGGCTGGAGCAAACAAGGTGGGTTCGAACTGTTCTTGACCGATGGGTCAAAGGGAAACCGTTTGTGGGAGATCGTCATGACGGCTGGCGAGGTCTATGGCATCGGGCCTGGTTCTCCTGACCTGCAAGAACGTATCGAGAGCGGTTTGTTGAGCTTTGGGGCCGACCATGACCGTGACACCGATCCAATCGAAGCTGGTCTTGGCGCCTATGTGTCCCTTGACAGTGGCCATCCATTCGTTGGTCGGGCCGCACTCGAAAACCGTTTGGCAGAACACACCCGCCGCCCGGTTGTGAATGTCCGACTGCATGGTGACCCAGTGCCATGCCAGACACCGTGGCCAGCGTGGTTCGGTGCCATGCCGATTGGCATGCTGCGCAACGCGGTGTGGTCAACAAAACTCGAGTTGTGGTTGGGCCTTGCGCAACTAACCACCCCGCACGCCGAACCTGGCACTGTCTTCGACATCTCCCTGCCCGATGGCACGACCATCACCGCCACCGTCCACGACCAACCGTTCGGCGTCATCCAAACTCCCTAGCGGTCGTACACCGCTCGCTTCGCCAACGCATCACGGTGCCGTAAACATGACGGTGCCTGGCACCGTCATGTTTACAGCGACGCTGGTGTTCGGTAACGTCGCTTTCAGCTTCCCAGCGAAACAATTCAAGGGGAAGCTATGAGCCGCCTCCACCGTCTCGATCCCGAGCACGGCATTCACCACGTCTACAGCCGCGGCACGCGTCGATGGGCCTTGTTCATCGATCGCCTGGACTACCAGACGTTTCTCCACAGGTTGGGGGTCGTTTGTCATCGCTACGGCGTAACTATCCACGCGTTCTGCCTTATGGGGAATCACTTTCACCTCGTCGTGTATTGCCAAGACGGAAACATCTCTGCTGCATTGCGCGACCTGAAATCGCTCTACGCCCGACGACACAACGATCGCCATGGATTCAGCGGTCCGCTCTTTGAGTCGCGTTTCGGCTCCAAGCTCGTTGCTTCATACGAGTATCTCCGCACACTCATCCGCTACGTACATCGCAACCCACTAGCGATCAGTAGTAGGACCCCGCTGGTGGCGCACGAGTGGTCGAGTCATCGCTACTTTGTGGATGCAACCTTGCATTCCCCCGAATGGCTCGACACCACTTTGCCGCTGTCCTTCTTTAGCGATCGCCGTGACTATCGCCTTTTCGTGGAAGGCGCCGAGGCGCTTCGCTCTCAACCAGTCCGTATCGCTCTGTCGAACGACGTCCCACAGGACCGAGGTGACACCGCACTATCGACACTCCTGTTACTCGTAGCTGCGGTCGCCCGATGCGAAGTGGCCGACATCCGGGCGCGCAAGCGGAACGGTTTGATCGGCGTTGTCATGCTGATTGCGACCGACTTGGGCTTTTACACCGCTCGAGAGCTCGCCGACGCGTGCAACTTCAGCTCGGCCAGCGCTGTCTTCAACGCAGTTGCCCAGACCAGACACCGGTTGTCTTATGACGAGAGCCTGCAAGCGGTTCACCTCGCGACAGCTTCACGTCTAGGAGCGATGCCATAGACACAGGTCGCTAAACATGACGGTGCCTGGCACCGTCATGTTTAGCGTGAGGGTTCGAGAACTCGCGCGTCAGCGCCTGCCACGGACTAGGAACGACTTGAGCGCGGCGCTCTCGACCTCACCGGTTCGGTCTCCACCTCGATGGCAGGGGCGTCAGCGCTTTCGGGCGAGTGTCATACCGAAGTCGGCGGCGGCGTCGGTCCACTGTTCGACAATGGACAGACCTAAGGCCTCGAGTTCTGCAGCGATGCCCTCGAGTCGGAACTTGGCGCTGATCTCGGTGTGGATTTCTTCTCCAGCGCCGAGGTCGACAACTAGATCCAGATCGCGCACATGAACGGTCTGGGCAACCTTGCTTCGCACCCGAATATCGATCCATTCGTTATCGGCATCCCAATCGGCAACATGCTCGAATTGATCCAGGTCAAAATCAGCGTTCAGCTCGCGATTGAGCATCGTGAACATGTTGAGGTTGAACTGTGCGGTGACACCCTTGGCATCGTTGTACGCCGCCCACAACCGATCAGGATCCTTGACCAGGTCGGTTCCCAACAGGAAGGTGCCGCCCGGTTCAAGGGCAGCGACGACGTCGGCAACGAATCGTTTACGAGCACTTGGTTCGAAGTTTCCAATGGTGCTGCCCAGGAACGCCACCATGCCAGTGCCGCCGATTGGCACGAGCGGGATGTGACGGTCGAAGTCGCCGACGATGCCGTGCACCGATATGCCGGGATAGTCGTTGTTGATATCGCCGGCAGCGGATCGCAGCATCTCTTCGCTGACGTCGAATGGCACATAACGTTTGAGCACATCAGCGGCGGCCATTGCATCGAGCAGGACTCGGCTCTTCTCACTGGTTCCCGATCCAAGCTCGACCAGTGTGTCTGCACCAGCGGCGGCCACAATCTCATCGGCACGAGTGTGCAGGATCTCTCGTTCCGCACGGAACGGGTAGTACTCGTCGAGTTTCGTGATCTGATCAAATAGCTGGCTGCCCACCGCGTCGTAGAACCACTTCGCAGGGATAAAACGATCGTCGGCCGAGAGTCCGGTGCGCACGTCATATTCGAGCGTGGTACGCCACCAGTCAGGCTTGAGATGCACATCGATACGTATGGAATTCATGAGAAGCCTTTGGGGGGGAAGGATCGGGAGCGCCTGCGTGATAGGAGGCGTTGCGCATGTCAGACATTGCGGGCAAGCCGCACGCCTGAGAAGTGCCAACGAGTAGCTGGCATGAAAAAATTGCGATAACTCGCACGGATGTGCCCCGGTGGCGTTGCTACACAGCCCCCTCGTAACACCCAGGTGTTGACCATGAATTTGCCGTTGTATTCACCGACCGCCCCAGGCGCAGTTTCGAACCCGGGATAGGGCGAGTACGAACTCGACGTCCATTGCCAAAGTTCGCTGAACATCTGACGCAAGGAACCATCGACCGGTGCAGCGGCGACGGGATGCACAATGGCCCGTGAACCGGCGTCTTCGGGAATGAGCGCTGTTGCCGACGCATGTTCCCACTCGGCTTCAGTCGGCAGTCGTCGTCCAGCCCATGACGCGAAGGCGTCGGCCTCGTAGTAGCTGACATGGCTCACCGGTTCAGCCGGGTTCACCGGTCGCAGCCCCGCCAGCGTGAAGATCATCCACTGCCCATCGATCTCATACCAGTACTCGGGCGCACGCCAACCGTTCGTGTTCACCGCATGCCAGCCATCGGACAGCCAATGGGCAGCCTGGTCATAGCCACCATTATCGATGAAGTCGATCCACTCACCGCAGGTCACCAGTCGATCGGCGAGTTCGAACGGTTGCAGAAGGACCTGGTGGTGTGGGCCCTCGTTGTCGAAGCTGAATTCGGCGCCTTTGTGACCGATGCTCTGGATCCCGCCCTCGAATTGCTGCCATCCGACAGGCGACGGGTCTTGTGCTGAGAGCTGCGGAGCATCGCTGTAATACGCAGGTCCCATTGGGTTGAGTGAAAAGAGATGTTTGATGTCCATGAGCAGCAACTCTTGATGTTGTTGCTCGTGATGGCACCCCAACACGACCAGTTCGGCCACCTCTTGCGCCACTGGCTCAATCAGCAATTCGAGCATGGCTGCATCGACATGTCGGCGGTATTCAGCAACCTCGTCGACGGTTGGTCGAGTGATCAAGCCTCGCTGGGCTCGGGTATGTCGAGGGCCGACAGCTTCGTAGTACGAGTTGAACAGGAAGCCGTACACCTCGTCGAGTTCGACGTACGTGGGATGAAAGGGTTTGAGCAGAAAAGTCTCAAAGAACCAGGTGACGTGCGCACGGTGCCACTTCGTTGGGCTGGCGTCCGGCATGGACTGCACAACCTGATCTTCAGCGCGCAACACAGATGCCAAGGTTTCGGTGTGGGCTCGGACTTCTTGGTACCGATCAGCGAGTTCCGTCGCAGATCGACCCGGTGATTGCTCAATGGTCACGACTAACGAACCGTAGTGCGACGGAATGTATTCCCCCAGCCGTACGGCGGGTGTTTCGGGCGCGCGGGCGAGACCGGATGATGTTGCAGCACGTCGCCACAGCGCCCCTAGTTACAACAACGTGTTACGACAGCTAACCAATACGCACCGTCTGTCGCGTCGAAGCACCCACCACCAGATCGGCAGCATCCAGTGCACGCACCAGGTAGATCGCTCGATCCCCAGACTCGACGTTGCGGTCGACGTAGAGGGTCGGTGCGTTCGCTCGTTGACGGGTTATGACCTGGGTCTCCCCGCTGTTGACGCTGCGTATGACTTCGTAGGCAACAACCGCCCGGTCGGTTTTCGGCTCCTCCCACGAACAGAGGGCCCCTGCGGCATCACCCGAGGTTCGGGATTTGCAGACCAAGTTGATCAGTGCTGGCTCGCGCTCCGGTGTCGGTGTCGGACGAACTTCTGGCGTGATCGGAGGTGTTATCTCGGGCACCGGTGTCACCGTCGGCACCGGGATGACCGTAGACGAAGCAGGCACGGGCGTGGCTGGAGTCAGGGTGGGCACCGCTGTTGGCGATGGCACCGTCGACGATGTCGGCAGCGCTGTATTCGCAGGAACCTCCGGTGTCACCACGATCTCTGCTGGCTCGGCAGCGGGAACGTCCACGGCGGGAACCTCAGAGGCAGAAACAACCGGCGGCAGCGTTGGCATCGCTGATTCCGGCAGTGTTTCAGTGGGCGTTGCAGACGACAAGGCAAGCCCCTCGATGATTCCCTCGGTCCGTTCCAGAGTGGCTGTTGGGCTTGGAGTGATCTCGACTGGCACATCACCATCGGTCATAGGCGCGCTGAGCAGATCTGGCTGCCCGTTATCGACGACTGCGATCGGGACACCACCGTCGTCTGCAGTGATAGCCACGATGCCAGCAACACCGGCCACCACTACAACCGCCGCGGCAAGGGCACGGGGAAGCATGGAGCGTGCCGCCCAAGGCCGACGAGATGTCGCGGCCGCGTGGTCGACCCGGAGTTTGGATTCGAGCCGGTTCGCGAAGTCAGGATCTACTGGCGGGACTGGTTGTTGAGCGTGACGCTCGAGTCGTTTCTGAGGATCGTCAACCATTTTTCATGACCTCCTGGTCATCTCGCATCGTCTCGAGTGTTCGTCGAAGCGCAGCAGCGCCTCGATGAACAATGACTGCCATCGTCCGACGACTGACACCCATAGCTAGGGCAGCTTCCTCATTCGTGAGATCTGCGAAGTACCGCAAGGTGAGTGCCTGCTGGTAGCGGGGCCTCAGCGCAGCCAACGCTGCCCGCAGGTCATGATCGCCGCTGTCCATATCGGCGATCTGGCTACTCACGCCGAGTTGTGCAGCCTGGTGCAGTGACTGCACAACCCGATCTTGACGTGCAATCCCCCGGTGGTGGTTTGCAAACTCGTTCGAAGCGATACGAAAGAGCCATGGGCCGATCCCGGGTTCGTTCCACCGGTAGGTGCCGAGCCCGCGCAGTGCGTTCTCGAACGTTGCAGACGTGACGTCCTCTGCCACTACGCGCGACCCCGAGCGCCGAAACGCGTACGCATGAATGCGCTCGACGTAACGCCGGTACAACTCGGCAAAGGCATTGGCGTCCTGCCGCGCCAACTCGACAAGCCTGCGCTCGTCGGACTGGTCAGGAACCGGAATGGCGGGCGGGACCACGTTGCGTTTTGTAGTCGTATTTGGCGTCCGGCGCCGCATGACACCTCTCGTTTGGTCGTCGCGCTTCAGTTGAGTGGGCTGAATCATGGCCGCTGCGCCAATCCACTCGTCAGTCAGCAGTCGGCCAGCGGACCTGCTGCGGCCCGCCAACGGCAACGACATCCCCGTTCGCGTCAACGGCGGTCACCCCATAGGTATGAAGCACACCTGGGACGGTGTCGGTATCGAAGTAGCCGTTGCGACCGTCGAGCCCGATGCGGGCAATCACCTGGCGCTGGTGACTGCCGACGATTCGATACACCAGATATCCCCGAGCGCCCGGCTGTGTCGTTTCAGACCAGCGGCACAGGATGCCTCGGCCAACGTCTGTGGAGTCAGCCGCACACATCATGCGAAGTTGTTCGATGTCTTGACCAAGCTGGACATGCACTGGTGCAGAACGTCCGAGTAGACGGCCACTTCGGTTGACGGAAACTACCCCGTACACAAGCGATGATGGCGCGGACACATCAGTGTCAAAAAAGCCACGCCTGCCATTCACCCCAACAGTGGTGACCAGTTCTCGAGCAGAACCATCGGTTACACGGAAGAGTTGGTATCCCCTAGTGTGAGCATTTGTCGCTTCTGACCACTGGCACAACACTCCTCGTTGACCGTCAACGAAGTCGGGCTTGCAGCCCAGTCGAAGCGTTTCGACTGCAGAGGCTGGGCGAACGAGGTCGATCTGTCGGTCTTCCGCCCGACGTCCCTGAGCGTCGGCGACTCCAACTGTGGCACAGAGAAGCGCCATCACCACCCCCATTACGAGCACTACCGGTGAACTTCGAGGCCCAAATTGTTTGTGGCGGCGTACAACGAACGTTCCCATAGGACGATTCCATTCAGTCGAGATCGGGGCGCGTTGCCCACGAGTAACAACGTTTTGCGACCATCTCGGATTACACCTTGGACACGGTTTAATTGTTTTCTGGGCAGCAGGAGCGGTCTGGTAGGCCATCTGTCGCCCCCAAAATTAGGCTAGTGCTGCAAAAGTCGTGTGAAACGTTTATGAGGTGGCGGGTGGCGCCAGCTGGTTACGTGTTCAACACCGGCACATTCGGTGCCACACCCCAGAAGGATTTACACAATGACTGCACTACTGGTTCGCCTCCAAAACACCATCGCCGACCGTGAAGAACGCGGCGCTGCCATGGCTGAATACGGCCTGCTCCTCGCACTTGTTGCTCTCGCAGCAATCGTTGTTATCGCAGCATTCGGCGACAGCATCACCGGCGTATTCCAATCAGCTGACACCCGCCTCCAAGAAGGCATTACCGACGCAACAGGCGCACCAGCCGAAGAAGGATAAACCTCTCTCGTTCATTAGAACCAACGTGATGCCCGGCCCACAAGCCGGGCATCACCGCGTTTTCACCACATCACCAAACAGCTACATCACCAAGCAGTCACGTCACCACTGGGCCAGATTAACTATTGCGGCAAATAGTCGTCTGAAACGTTTATGAAGTGGCGGGTGGCGCCGACTGGTTACGTGTTCAACACCGGCACATTTGGTGCCACACTCCCAGAAGGAAATACGCCAATGACCAAACTTATGGTTCGACTCCAGAACACCATCGCTGACCGTGAAGAGCGCGGCGCCGCAATGGCTGAATACGGCCTGCTCCTCGCACTTGTTGCTCTCGCAGCAATCGTTGTTCTCGCAGCATTCGGCGACAGCATCACTGGCGTATTCCAAGCAGCTGACGACAACCTGAACAGCAACATGGGTGGCACTGACACCACCACCACCACGACGACTGATACCTAGCCCACACAGCAGTCAACAGAACTGAACGTGATGCCCGGCCAACCGGCCGGGCATCACCGCGTTTTCGCGTCAACTAGTGCAGACGACTCCAGGTTCAGCGAAAAATCAGCTTTCACTTCAACCAGCATGAGAACCGGCCGAACTCTACGACATCAGATTCCGATCCCCGCACCCCGTGCACAGCCCACTCCACGAAAGGAACAGCGATGACTGAATACGCAACCCGTCTCCGCAGATTGGTCACGACTCGAGATGATCGCGGCGCGGCCATGGCCGAATACGGCCTACTGCTCGTACTTGTCGTGCGCGGGGCCATGGCAATCATGTCGACTTTCGGCGAGACGCTGGCTGAGACCTTTGGTTTTGCCGCCGAAACCTTCAACGAGTCACCAGCACTCGCCCAAGAAGCCATCGAATAACCAGAGTCTGGACGCGCTTTCATGGCGGTCATGGCTGAAAGCCACATCGAAGAAGGCACCACCGGCGCAGCAGGCGAAGAAGCCGCAGAATAAGACCACCCCATTCTTAGAACCGACGTGATGCCCGGCCCACCAGCCGGGCATCACCGCGTTTTTGCCACCTACCGAACACGAAGCTCTGCGAAACCAGCAGCACTTCGTTCCGTGATACGGTACGGTTCCACAATGCGGCACGGTGTGCCGAGGGACCAGCTCACCTCGTGGGCCTGACCAGTTGGGGCACAACCATGTCTGATAGCGAAACGCCTGACAATGAAGCACTTGAGGAAGACGAAGAGATCATCCTCGCAGACCTCGACGACGAGGATCTGACCGCTCAGATGCACGACGATCTCTACGACGGCCTGGCCGAAGAGATCGCCGAGGGCACGAATATCCTGCTCGCCCGTGGGTGGAGTGCCGACAAGGTCCTCAACGATGCGTTGGTCGAGGGTATGCGAATCGTTGGCATCGACTTTCGCGACGGCATCCTCTTCGTGCCAGAAGTTCTCCTGGCCGCGAATTCCATGAAGGCCGGCATGAAGATTCTGCGTCCCCTTCTGGCGGAGACTGGCGCGAAACCGATTGGCAAGGTCGTTATTGGCACCGTGAAGGGAGACATCCACGACATCGGCAAGAACCTCGTCGCCATGATGATGGAAGGCGCCGGTTTCGAAGTCGTCGACTTGGGTATCAATACTGACGTTGACGAATACCTGGCAGCGCTTGAGGAGCACCAGCCCGACATCTTGGGCATGTCAGCGCTACTCACCACGACGATGCCATACATGAAGGTCGTCATCGACACGTTGACCGAAAAAGGACTGCGCGACGACTACATCGTACTCGTCGGTGGTGCACCGTTGAACGAAGAGTTCGGCGATGCGATCGGCGCCGACGGTTATTGCCGCGATGCCGCGATTGCTGCCGAGATGGCCACCACCATGGTCTCCGCACGCCGTTC
>ERZ887942.531-NODE-531-length-30982-cov-48.243703_pt1 | contig 30982 bp, 22 predicted proteins | sample MGYA00521099_ERZ887942 | MGnify/ENA primary metagenome ERZ887942 (study PRJEB32303, sample SAMEA104408605) | aquatic metagenome | biome: Brackish water; feature: Pelagic; material: water | place: Baltic Sea | collected 2014-06-07T06:48:00 | depth 16,251 m ...
GTTGATTTTGCAGGCAGCATTGCCGTGGAGTGCTCAGGTCAGGAACTTGTGTTTAACGGTATCACCGCTCCGCTGCCAGATGACCCTGTATCGTCGAGAGCGAGCGAGGCCAATGAGCAAGGTGAAGGAACTCAAATCCAGTCTCTTTTGGAGGCAACCGTTGATTTGAAGGCTTTTACTAATCTGGATTCTGGCCACCAACTGCAACGGTTGCTTCAGGGGGTTGAACAGGTTTACCAAAACATACTTGAGGCTCAGAGGGCAACAGCCAGGGGAGGCGTCTACGAGAGAATGGTAGCTTCACAATCGCACGCGCCGGTTGAATCTGTTCTGGATCGGATCACCGATGAAGGTGCCTACACTGCAGATTTGAAAGTGCGGGCCGCCGGTGGAGTTTTGGTGGTCGATGTTCGTGTTAGTAACGATCTTTTTTGCCTAGCGATTCTTAGACAATCACTGACGGGGCAAGCGACGTCGACTAAGGGGCTTCTGAGGAATCGCATTCCATCAAGTCAGCCTTGACTCGAAACCGGATGGTCAGTGGAAGTTGCCAGCTAGCTTCGCAAAAAGAAATCAGAGGAACTTGGGACATGCACTGTAAATTGACTTCCAACGAAAAACAACGGCGTGGTGAGCCGAGATTTTGTGCACGTGAACGGCTGCAGCCGTTCACGTTGCTGAGTTTTTTGGCGCCACAACTAAAAAAGGTATCAGCGACGAATGGCACTGTGTCTTACGTGTCAAGGAGTTACGTTCACGGTGCCACTGCGAGTTCGGCGTGGTATTCGTGACGTGGTTTTGTCATTAACGCCAGCACTTTGGGGCGGCGTTTGCTGACTCGCGGTTCAACACGATCGGGGCGATGGCCAACAGCCTCGCTGCCGGAAGCCTCTTGCCCCAGATCTGCCAGCAACGGAGTCACGCCGATCACCGCGCACAACAACCAGTTCGCAAAAACAGTGGGCCATTCACCCTTCCTGAAACCTTAAGGAATGTTGTTTTGGGATCTTCGGTGGGTTGCCAAGCCCGTATTCTGCTTATTGAACGACAGTGTGGGAGAATTTAAAGATGCCTCGAGCGAATCGGCGGGATGTTTTGGCGGATGGTGAAGTTCAGGTGATGCATTGCGTGAATCGCTGTGTGCGGCGAGCATCTCTTTGCGGGCAGCATCCGCTGACAGGCACCGACTACGAACATCGGCGGGAACTCATTCGCCAGCGTTTGGAATTTCTCGCTGGAGCCTTGGGCATTGAGGTCCTGGGCTACAGTGTGATGAGTAATCACATTCACTGTGTTTTACGCAGTCGTCCGGACGTTGTGAGTGGATGGTCCGATGATGAAGTGGCGGCAAAGTGGTGGGCGTTGTGTCCGATTCGCAAAGGCAAAGATGGCAATGCCGCGGAGCCCACCGAGTTCGAAATCAACGCCATCAAAAACGACAAACTGCAACTCAAAAAACGCCGCAGTCGGCTGAGCAGCATTTCATGGTTTATGCGGTTTTTGTGTGAAGAGGTGGCTCGGGAAAGTAACAAACAGAATGAGTGCACCGGCAGATTTTTGGAAGGTCGTTTCAAGGCGCAGATTCTCGCCGATGAAGCGGTATTGCTGGCCTGCATGCAAAACGTCGACCTGAATCCTGTGCGAGCGAAGATGGCGACGACTCCGGAGACAAGCGATTTGACGAGTGCTCGGGATCGCATCGTCGACGCGAAGGCTGCCGACGAAGTTTCCACTCCGGATGCTCGGGACAAACGCATCGAACACGGCAAGCGGGCTGGCTGGTTGGCCCCCGTTGCTTTTGTTCCGCCTCGAAAAGCGGTTCGCGAGAAGGCGGCAAATCGTCCAGCCTCCAACAAAGGCTTTCTGGATATCGGGCTCGGCGATTACCTGCAACTGCTGGACTGGACGAGCTGCCAGATTTGCAGCGGCAAGCGAGTAGCGATTCCTAAACATCTCGCCTCGATTCTGCAACGACTGGACATGTCGCCGACGTTCTGGGTGGACTACGTGAGGCAGTTTCAAAAATTCAGCCGCACAATCACCACCTACACCAAACCCACGGAGCCTCAAACAAACGGCCAATCAACAACAAAGTCGCTCACATCACGAAACACGCTGTAACGCAAACTCCGCCCAGGGTTCCTAAACCCCCAGTCTCTCCAGTTGTCTGCATGAGGGTGGATGGTGCAGTCGTGTGCCGCCGCCCAGTCGTGTTCTTGCCCAATCGCCGTTGGCCGTCAATTCGAACGCTCCCTTTGTGGGTTTTCATCACGCGGAGCGTGATGGATACTAACTTCAACTTTCGCAGTTTTTGATTGGTCAGAAATTTTTGAAGCAGGAGAAGAGTTGCTGTAAACTTATGGAGTGAGAACGCCCTTCACGGAGGAGGTTGATTTCATGGATGCAGAAGCTTGGTTTCTTCCGATTCTTCCGATTCTTCAGGTGATGACCGCCGTCATGACGGCACCGACAGTCGAAACATTTCAAACATTGATTGCAGGCTGGTTAATGGCTCCGCGTCGAACCATCATGGGCATGGTCCGCCGCAGTGGAACAGATCGGCATCATGCGGCCTTTCATCGACTGTTTGCGGCAGCAAGATGGTCGATCGATAAGGCGGGGCTCGCCGTGTTTGATCTGGTCACATGGGGGATGACGCAGGTCTTTCTGACGATTGACGATACGTTGTTGCCGAGGTACGGGCTGAAGATTTTCGGTACCGGCACGCATCGTGATGCGGTGCTGTCCAGCAGAAGTCATACGGTGGTACGCTGGGGACATTGTTGGGTGGTGATGTGCGTCGTCATGGAAAGTCGGCATCTTCCCGGACGTCGGTTTTCGTTGCCTGTTTTGCGTCGTCTGTATCTGAATCACAAGGCCGCAGAAAAATGGAAGCGGGCGTACTACTCGAAGAATGAATTGATGCTGCAGACGCTTGAGTGGATGGACCAGCACATTCGGCACAGCGAAAAAACCTGCATTTACTGGGAGATTCAGCATTCACGGCACCCCTGATTCTGGGCCAGATGCCTCGGTCGATTCATGTAACAGGCCGGGTTGTCAGCGACGTCCGAATTCACACTTGGCCTCCGGAGCCACGGTCGGGGCAACCAGGACGCCCGCGCAAACGCGGCAACAGACTGCCGACCCCGTTGCAGATGCTTCAGGGGAAAAACGTGCGACGCATGTTGGTGACGCTCTACGATCATTCGACTTATCACCTGCTTGTGGTGACGCAGGTTGGCCGTTTCTACAAGGCTCCGGATCGGGATGTTCTGGGCATTGCCGTAGAACATTTGCGTGGTGGTCGCGGCATTGAAGTCTTTTACACGACGGATGTGGATGCCTATGTGGAAACGGAGTTGCAGAGATATTCATGGCGCTGGTCGATAGAAGTGACGTTCCACGACTGCAAGGATCACCTGGGAATCGGCGAGCCGCAAAACCGCAAAACCATGGCCGCTCGTCGAACGGCTCCCACCGGATTCCTGTTATACAGCCTTATCGTCTGGTGGCACGAAACGCCTCAAGAGAAGCCCGCCAAATGCCTGTGCCAGTGGAACGGAAAGCTGGGACCTTCGTTAGCAGACATGCTGGGGGCACTCCGCACGGAAACGCTGGAAAATGCGAGGGCAAAACTTTTTGAGACCCCCGATATTCCACCGGGTATCAATAAATTCCTCCGGTACCTGGAGTTACTGCTGGCTCTCGCTGCGTAAACTGCGAAAGTCGGACTAACACGCTGTAACGCAAAAGGCCGCTCCCGGGGCTCTCAAACCGCCCAAGGTCCCTGATTGTCCGCAAATGGATGGATGGCCTGGCTGTCTCTAGCCCAGCCCGGCTGTCCTTTATTGTTATACCAACTCAATGTTCCTGGTAATTCAAGACTTTCGACCGTCACAGGCATCCGGATCCGTTACAGGCTCTGGTCTGCCGGAGACACAAGGCAACTTTATAATGATCAACTTCAGTACCGGAACACCTGCGAGTTTTCGCTCTCTCAGCCTCGCCGCAATCTTTGTGGTCGCGTGCTGTGCTCAGGTCAACGCCGCAGACACGATTCAGATCAACGTGAGCGATGCCAGTGGTCAGCCGGTGGCGTGTCGAATTCATCTAGCCAACGACAAAGGTGAACCACAGCAGGCCGTCGGACAACCGTTTTGGCATGACCATTTTGTGTGCTCGGGACGTGTGGTGATTAAGTTAGACCCCGGAAGCTATTCGTGGCAGATTGAACGTGGTCCCGAGTGGACTCGGGCAAGCGGCAAGTTGGACGTGAAGGTCGGCGAACCGGCAACCGTCGATGTGGCGCTTGCTCGAATTGCCGATTTGGATACCGAAGGCTGGTACTGCGGCGATATGCACGTGCATCGTCCCGTCAATGAGATCGAACGTTTGATGATGGCCGAAGACCTGGATTTCGCTCCGGTGATTGGCTGGTGGAACACTCCCGCGAAGAATCCAACCTTGGCTGAGCAAACCGATTTTCGATTTGGTGGCCACCGCGTCTATTCGATCATGGCGGGCGAAGACGAACGCGAAGGCGGGGCGTTACTGTTCTATGGACTAAATCGGCCACTGGATCTAAGCGTCCGCTCACGCGAGTTTCCTTCGCCGATGAGTTTTGTGCAGGAGGCTCGGCAACTGAACAAGCAGGTTTGGATCGACATCGAAAAACCGTTTTGGTGGGACGTACCGACATGGCTGGCGACGGGGCAGATGAATTCCGTCGGCATTGCGAACAACCACATGTGTCGAGTGGAAATGTTAGCCAGCGAAGCCTGGGGAAAACCTCGCGATGCTGCACGATTGCCCGCTCCGCGCGGAAACGGCTTTTGGTCGCAGGAAATTTACTACCACATTCTGAACGCGGGTCTTCGAATTCCTCCTTCTGCTGGCAGCGCGTCCGGAGTGTTGCCCAATCCCGTTGGCTATAACCGAGTCTACGCGTACCTTGGTGATCAAAGGCTGACTCGTGATAAATGGTTCGCCGCGCTGGCAGCCGGGCGTTGCTTTGTCACTAATGGGCCATTGCTGAGGGTGACGGCAAACGGCAATCTGCCTGGCGGCGTGATGAAGCTGTCAGGCGACAAGCCACAAACGATTGAGTTGTCGATTCAACTGACGACGAATGATCGAGTGTCGGCGGTTGAAGTGATTCATAATGGCAAGGTGTTAGAGACTATTCCCTGTGCTGACCAAACCGATCAGCATTTGACAGCGAGTTTGAAGATCGATCAGCCCGGTTGGTTTTTGGTGCGAGCCATCGCGGACGTGGAGAACACGTTTCGCTTTGCATCGACCGCGCCGTGGTATATCGAATCCGCGTCAGGGCAAGCTTACGTCAGCCAGACTTCGTCGCAGTTCTTTCTCGACTGGGTGAATAAACGCATCGAACGCATCAACACCAACGTCACTGATGACGCCGAGCGAGAATCCGTTTTGCAATGGCACGTGCAAGCTCGTGAATTCTGGACAATCCGAGTGAACGCCGCCAATGCAGACATGGCGCACAGCAAATCAGGAGCTAATGAAAACTCGTCGGCTCCGATGACTGAAGATGGCTTGCGATTGTCCAACATCGTGCGGCAACTTGGACAGCAATCGGAAGCTCAGAATGCGTTGCACGTGATCTCCGCGAGTCGCTCTTGCCGAAATCTGGATGATGCCGTCGAGCCGCTGACCCTGTTTTCCGTTTCGGTAAACCCGGAATCGCGAGTCAAAATTTCATCAACGCGTGATCGGCTTGCGATGCAGGTCGGGGTTGCTCGCCGGTTTCTGGTGAAGTGTGAAAACACGGCTGGAATAACGGCACCCCTGCGAATTCGAGCGTTTGATGTTTCGACTCAACCGCCACAGTTAGCAGGCTGGTGCGAAGTGAAGATGATTGATAACAACGTGATCGCTCGCGATTTCACGAGTGCCGCTGTGGAATACAAAGTCGTGGAATTGATTCTAACCGAACCCGGCTTACATGAAGTGCGATTCGTTGCCGACGCCGGTCAGGGCACGCAGGACCTCGGCTTCCGAGCCAGCACTGATTTACTGATCGATGTCGCTGAACGACCGTGACCACCGTAGTGTTTCCATCGCCACGAGCACTTCCTTCCATGACATCTGTGTCATCTGTGGCTAAATCAAACAGCAGTAATTTTGGCCACAGATATCACAGATGAGCACAGATAAGAAACATCCTTGCATCGACCGCCGCTGTCATCTGTGGTTAAATTTCCTTAGCTCCACAAGACTGAATCAAAATCATGAAACGAGATTATCTGTTCGCTCTTCAGACATTGTTCCTGCTGATCAACGCTGGTCTTGTTGCGCTGGGTGACGAACCAACTCCGACGCAATTGATCAACGTGCCTCGTCAGCCCATGTTGGCTCAGGTGCATCGATTGACTGAAGCTCTGGAAGTGGTCGGTAATCCGTTTGATGCCGAAACAACACAGCAGCTAATCGCGTTGAAGTCGGAAGCGGATGCGTCGAAAGTGGTCAGCGAAGTGCAACGACTGCTTGATCCATTCTGCATCGCTACTGTCGACTTACAGCCCAGTGGTCCGCCTGAGGTGACTCGCGGAACAGCGTCGACTGAGTTGCTGGAACAGGGCTGGCGTACATTCCTGGTGAAGGTCATCAACAGGCCGGGAAGAACGCGACGTTTGCTGATCGAAAGCCCGAACGCTCAGCCGCTGCCTCATGCACTGGCCAGCGAGGTCAAGTCGCGGTGGATGCAGCTTTCTTCGTTCGAGGGACAGCCAATGCGGCCGAACCTCAGCGGTTTGGGACTGGAGTATCGCATCGTCCAAATCTACAGCCGCGATCCGGGCGCGAAGCAGGCCATTCTGGAATTCACCGTCAGCAGCAAAGCGGGCGACGACAGCGAGCTGATTCGCGAATGGCGTTTCGATAAAGACACCGATGGCTGGCGAGCGATGAACCAGACGGAGCTGGTTGCCAGGGACGGATCGCTGCAGGTGACTTCAACGGGCGAAGATCCGTTTATGGGAGCTGATGTCGTGGGCCGAGGCGGTCCGATGATGTTGCGTTTTTGGGCAAAGACTGAGCACGAAGGCATCGGGCAATTCTTCTGGTGGACCAAAGACATTCCACAGGCTACCGGTGATCGCCAAACCAACTTTGTGTTGGAACCCGGCAAAGAGCACCTCTACGAAGTACCTTTCTTCGTCGACGGAACGCTCGCGGGAGTGCGGCTGGATCCGCTGATTCTGAAAGGCACGATGCGGATTGACTGGATCGATCTTTATTCGGCTCAGCGGTCCGCCAATTGGGCGAAGCTGCCGGTCGACTTCGATTGCAAAACCGCAACGAAACTCACCTTCCGAATCCTCGACGAAGAAGGCCTGCCGGCGTTCGGCAAGTTCGAAATTCGCGATGCGGCCGGTCGCATCTATCCGGCTCAGTCCAAGCGGCTGGCTCCCGACTTTTTCTTTCAACGTCATATTTATCGCGCCGACGGCGAAAGTATCTCGGTACCGTCCGGTGAATACACCATCATTTGTTCGCGCGGCCCGGAGACGATTCCGGAAGCGAAACAAGTGTCGGTGACCGATCAACCGGCTGAATTCGTTTATCGAGTCCAGCGTTGGGTCGATCCTTCGCAACTGGGCTGGTGGTCTGGCGACCATCACATTCATGCGGCGGGATGTTTGCACTACGAGAATCCGACTCAGGGCGTAAAGCCGGAAGACATGATTCGTCACATCATGGGCGAAGATCTGAAAGTCGGATGCTGTCTGACGTGGGGACCATGTTTCGATTTTCAGAAGCGATTCTTCACGGGCGAAGTTGCCGAACAATCGGTTTATCCCTACACGCTGCGTTACGACGTGGAAGTGTCAGGCTTTGGCTCGCACATGTCCGGCCACTTGAATCTGCTGAATCTGACTAACCAAATTTACCCCGGCGGGGAATCCAAAGATCACTGGCCAACGCTGGGGCTGAACACGCTGCGGTGGGCAAAAAAACAAGGCGCTGTCTGCGGCCCGGCGCATTCGTCGATTGGGCTCAGCCGAATCGTCGGACGAGTTCCCGACACCGACGGGAAAGACGGCCCGCACGACTTACCAAACTTCAATGTTCCTGCTTTTGATGGCATCGGAGCCAACGAATTTATCGTTGATGTCACGCACAAGGTGCCCGGTCCGGACGGCAAGCCCGTGCCAGCGGTGGACTTCATTTCGGCGATGAACACAGAACGCGTTGCCGAATGGAATATGTGGTACCACGTGTTGAACTGTGGTTTTCGAGTAGCCGTCAGCGGTGAAACTGATTTTCCGTGCATGAGCGGCGAACGAGTTGGCATTGGCCGAGTTTACGCACAGGTGGATGGCCCGTTGACGTTTGCGAAGTGGGTGCAATCTATCGCCACCGGCCGCAGCTATGTCAGCGACGCGACGGTGCACCTGATGGATTTCGCAGCGAACGCCCCGAAGTCTCAGACAACAACTCGTGTCGGAATGGCCGGCAGCGAACTGCATGTTGCGGCCGGACAAGCCATCAACTTCACCCTGACCGCAGCAGCGCTGCACGATAGTTCGCCAGAGCTACCCGTGGAATTGATCGTGAACGGTTATCCCGTCGCTCAGCAGATGTTGAAGGCCGACGGAACCACGCTCGATCTGAAGTTTTCCACTTCACTAACCGAAAGCAGCTGGGTAGCAATCCGCCAGTTTCCTCACGCTCACACCAACCCGATCTACGTTGTCGTCGATAATAAGCCACCACGCATCCTGGCCGACAGTGCGAACTGGTGTCTGATGGGAGTCGACCAGTGCTGGCGTTCGAAACAGAACACTTATGCCGAAAGCGAACAGGCTGACGCAAAAGCGGCGTATGATCACGCTCGCAAAGTCTTCGCCGATTTGTTTGGCCACGCGAAAGAATGAGTGCAGCAATCTGAGCCCCAAAATACCAGGTTTTGAACACGTTGCTGGCTTGGTTGTGGTCGGTACGTACTCTGCTTTACAGCGGAAGCTGGGAATTCGGTAAGCTCAAACGGTTGCTGGATTGCACATCGGCTTGTACGAAAGCAAACTGTTTTGGATCTGCGGCAGTTCGGCTGCGGGTTGCTGTCGAGGAATCAAACAGTGTCAGACGTCCAAATAAACGAATTGCCAGAACCACTAGACGTGATCGCAGTCGGCGCTCACCCAGACGACGTTGAAATTGCGTGCGGGGGAACTCTGGCAGCAATGGTTAAACAGGGGCTTAAGGTCGGTATCGTCGATTTAACCGATGGCGAACCAACTCCGCTTAGCCCTGGTCCGGAAGTCCGCTTGGAGGAAGCGAAGAAAGCTGCGGAGATACTGGGAATTCACGTGCGAATTACGTTGGATCTACCCAATCGCCGCTTGTTTGACGGTTTTGAAGAACGAGTTGCGTTAGCCAAAGTCTTCCGTAAATACCGGCCCAGACTGGTGATGGGAATTGCCGAAAAGACCCCGATGGCGTCTCCTGATCACTGGCAAACGATGCAGATTACCGATGCTGCAATCTTTTACTCGCGGCTGACGAAATGGGATGAAGTTTTCGAAAATCTTCCGGTTCATCGTATTCAGAAGCAAATTTGGTACCCTTTGGGCCTTCAGAATCTCAGTCTTCCGGAAGGAGGCGGGCGTTTTGTGTCTGATATTTCCGATACACTGGAACAGAAACTCGCCGCCATCGGCGCGTACAAAACACAGTTTCCTCCCGGAAAACAACGCGTCTTTCAGCTTGTTGAAAGTCAAAATCGATTATTGGGAACTTCGGCCGGTTTCGAAGCCGGTGAAATGCTAATTGCTGCAACAACACTGGGAATCCGCAACGTCTTCGAAACGATTTGTGGGCCTCCCGACGAAAACTGAAAATTCCCGCCTACGAATTTGGCGTTCCAGGTCAATCGTTTCCTACAGTCAATACACCCTACCTGAAAAGATCGAGGCTCTTTGCACCCCCAAGAGCCACTGCGGACTATTCCATGGTTTCAATTCGAGCAGGCCACGTGAGCATCACGGGCAACTACCGCGAAAATAACGAAGACAGTTTCGTTGTCGATAAGTCGCAGCGATACTTTATTGTTGCCGACGGTATGGGAGGTCAGAACGCCGGCGAAAAGGCCAGCGCTCTGGCGGTTGAACTTATTCCTCGACAACTTGAACAGCTGCTGAGTTTCTCTGAAGCTGAAAAAGATGCCGTTGTTTCCGCCATCGACAAATCTGTTGAACACGCCAATTCAGAGATTATGGCGCTTAGCGAAGTCGATCCTTCCGTTCGCAACATGGGGACAACGGTTGTTTTTCTTGTGCGTTCCGCTCACAAGTTCTATGTCGGAGGGGTTGGCGACAGCCGTGTGTACCAGCTGCGTGGCGACAAACTGACGCAACTTACAAAGGATCATTCCTTGACGCAGGCCTTGCTGGAAGCAGGTACGATCAACGAAGAAGAAGCGAAAACTCATCGCTATCGCAACGTCCTGTATCGCTATCTCGGCACAAAAGACGGTGCGTCCGGAACCGACGCACTGGAGTTAAATCCCGCCAGTGGCGATCGATATTTTCTGTGCTCCGACGGTGTCACCGATGGAATTGATGACGCAAAAATCAAGAATCTACTGGCAACATCAGGCGACCCGCAGCATATCGCACAGTCGCTGGTCGACGCCGCTTTGCAAGGCGGTTCTCGAGACAACATTACCGGAATTGTGGTTATCGTCGACTAAGTAGCTCCGCACCAAAACGAGAACGCCGTTGGCTGGGGCGGCGTAGTCGGCTGAGCTTGCGAAAGAAACCGAAAGTTTCGCTCGTGCCTTGCTGCAACCCCGGCCATTCATCGTGCTCACATTTCGACAAGCAACTATTTAGTGCGGTCTCCGGAAAGAGCACCAGTTTAGTCAGGATAAACGGCCGTCGCTGTCGACTTCAGATGAGACGTATCGATTGGCTGTGGCTGAGTTGGAATTTGCGAAACACGTCCGCCGTATTGTGGTGCGCTTTGGCCTGAAGTCTGCATCACGCCGTTTCCATAGTTTGGCTGCGGAGCAGTCGACAATGTGCTCTGACGCTGCAGGTTGCGGCCTGCAAACTGATTGGCCGCACTGGCAGGCATTTGACCGGTGTTTGGAACCTGCTGCGTTGGCGGCGATGCCACAATTGGTCCCTGAGCTGCCGGAAACGCCTGAATTGTGGTTTCGATTCGCTTGTCCTGTTGCACCGTCTGGCCTGCTGCAGTTGTTACTGCCATTGTCACAAACACACTTCGTTCCAATTGCAGGGGCAGACCGGTTGCACGATCAATTGTGCAGGTACCCATGCTTCTGCCACCTGTAATTTGAACGGTTGCTGCTTGATCGTTGCCTGCTTCCGCATAGCTTTGCCCATCGCCGATGTTGCCGGTAATATTGATCTGCGCTGTGCGTTCGTTAAGAGCCAGCAGGCGACAGGTTGACGTCATATACACGGGCACCGGTTGCATCAATCGCCGTTCGCGCGTCCAAACGTCTCCCACGGCAACGCGAGTTGCAGAATCACGATCAACTGATCGATCGAACGGCAGCAGGCCGATGGTGTCGTCAACAAAATTGGCAACGCCATCGTCCCCAAATCTTGCGGAAATATCAGCCAGCATTTGACCGCGTTGCTCCACAGGAACCTGTTGTACGCAACGCTGCAAAAATTCCTGATAGCCCACCAACTGCTGAATCTGATTGTCGCGTCCCAGCCAGAACGCGAATCCGGAATTTACCATGCCCGCATAGGGAGCGATCTCCTGCGGCACGGTTCCTTGATGTGAATCAGAATCGTAAGCCATGCGATGCCCATTGATATCGTGTTGATACGCAATTCGAGTATAGAACACGGATAGCAGGATCGCGTCGGACTTCACTTCGTTTACTTCAATCACCATGTGCATTTGAAGTTCCGTCTGCGCGCTGGCCGGGTATTCCGCCGACTTTTGGACCAGGTTCTGCTTGATCGTTTTTACGAGTGGAAACCGCTCGCCCTGTGACAGACGCAATTCCAGCTTTTCCGTCGCCGCCTTTGCCGTGGGAGGACTGCTCAATTGCAGACTGTCAGCTGGGCTGTCCGTAAGAAGCTTGCCAGCCGTGCGAGTGTCCTGGCCTGACTCATCGACTTCCGCTGGACGTCCTTCTGTGAGGTCCAGGTCGCCCAGCAAGTCACCCAACAAATCGCCTTCTTCTTCAGAAGTGCTGACCGTAGATGTGCTGCCAGTTCCGCAACCACAGGCAAAGGTGGTGAAAATGGCGGCGAATACAATCAAAATGAGACGTTGGGCTGGCATGATCTGGTTCCATCCATGGAATGTGTGGGCGAGCGAAGCGTTCACGCTGGTCAAACGCCGCCCATGACGGGAAAATACCAGCAAATGCCGATCTCGGTAAACACGAACACGACGTCCCGCTTAAGGGACATTCCAGACCGGAAATGCTTTGCCCCTATGAATCGCGATCAATCGGCCAATTCTGCCGGAACCACCGCCGACGTTTTTCGTCAGCATAGCCGCCTTTTCGAAGACAATCGCTTTGTCTATCCGGTTGTTTCTCGACGAAGCCAGGGAGTTTCTGTTGGTGTAAACCTAAACCCCGACAAGGTTTGCAACTTTGACTGTATCTATTGTCAGGTCGATCGCCGCAGCGAATCGGAAACCCAGTTTGTGGAAATGGACCAACTGCTGGCCGAACTGACTCAGGTGCTGCAACTGGTCAGCAGCGGCGAGCTCTTCAATCACCCCAAATTCGCGTCAACGCCGCAACATCTGCGACGACTAAACGACATCGCGTTTTCCGGTGACGGAGAACCCACGACGTTTCGCAACTTCGACGAAATTATTGAGCAAGCGGCCAGGGGGCGATCACTGCACGCCGCAGCGGAAGTCCGGATGGTGTTAATCACCAATGCGTCTATGTTTCACAGACCACACGTGCAGCGAGGATTGTCGATACTGGATTCCAACAATGGGCAGATCTGGGCCAAACTCGATGCCGGCACAGAAGACTATTACAAACTGATTGAACGCACGAAAATCCCGTTTCGCCAGATTCTGGACAACATTCGCGACGCCGCAAAGCTACGACCTATCGTGATTCAAAGCTTGTTTATGAACGTCAACGACGTTCCGCCTGATGATCACGAAATCGCGGAATTTGCTAAGCGACTTGGCGAAGTTGTGGCAGCCGGCGGCAAAATAGAACTTGTGCAAATCTATACGGTCGCTCGACAACCGGCAGAATCTTTTGTCACGGCACTCACGGAAAATCAGTTGCAAAACATCGCGATGCAGGTGAATTCCACTACAGGACTGCAAACTGCCGTGTATCCGTGATAAAATAGTCGGCCGACCTCAAAATCCATCCCGCCTTACAACTAAGTTTCATTTAAGCCATACCATGAACGAATATCAGGCCTTCGAACAGGAATCACGACGATCGTTCCTGAAAAGCATGTCTGCGGCAACGGCTGCCACCTGGGCCATGAATGCTCCTCAAGCGTACAGCGACGAAGTTCATACAGTTGAACAACCCAAGCCAACCGCCGATGCGTGCATTGTGCTGTGGATGGCGGGAGGCATGGCGGCTCCTGAAACCTTCGACCCGAAACGCTACGAACCGTATCGCGAAGGCCTGGAAGTTGAAAAAATTATCAGCACGTTTCCAGGCATCGACTGCGCCATTGACGGAGTTCAGATATCTGAGGGGTTGGAAAACGTTGCGAAGGTTATGGATCGAGCAACGCTGATTCGATCCGCCGTTCAGGCAGACCTGGGCAACATTCTGCATTCGCGACATCAGTATCACTGGCACACCGGTTACGTGCCGCCTCAAACCGTAGCCGCTCCGCATATTGGAGCGTGGATGGCACGGCAGTTGGGGCCACGCAATGAAGTTGTTCCGCCATTCATCAATATCGGCCAAAGACTGGAAGGCGTGGGAGAATCCGAAGAACTGAAGGCGTTTACTACCGCTGGATTTCTGGGGACAGAATTCGGTCCCTTCAACCTGCCCTACCCTGAAGAAGCCGCTCGATCGGTGCGTCCTCCCAAAGGAATGACGGCTGCCCGATTCTCCAAACGCTACGAAGTGCTGAAACGCATGATCGAAGCGAAAGCCGATCCGAACGCAGTCAGCGATTATCATATACAGTCGATGCTTAAGTCTGTCGACAATGCTCACAAGCTGCTGAGTTCCGAAGACCGCAACGCGTTTGACTTAAGCCTGGAACCGGAAGAAGTTCGCAAAAAGTACGACACCGGGCGATTTGGGCGTGGCTGCCATCTGGCCAGAAGACTGGTGGAAGCGGGAGCACGATTTATTGAAGTGACGACGGAATATATTCCATTCGTCCACTTCGACACTCACGAAAGCGGACACACAACGCTGGCCCGTATGAAGTCCGAAATCGACCAGCCGATTGCTCAGTTGATTCTGGATCTGGAAGAACGCAAACTGCTGGATCGCACGTTGGTTGTGATTGCCAGTGAATTTAGTCGCGACATGATTATCGAAGGAGTTCCCGGCAGCACGGCTCGCGATCAGTCGCGAGCCAAAACCGACGTGTTGAAGGAAATGAAACACTACGGCCTGCATCGCCACTTTACGGGCGGAACATCGGTCGTCATGTTTGGTGGAGGCATGAAGCAGGGCTTCGTTTACGGAAAAACGGCCGACGAACGTCCGTGTATTGCGGTGGAAAACCCAGTCAGCATCACCGACCTGCACGCCACCATTTTCCAGGCCATGGGCATCAGCCCCAGAACGTCTCTGCAAATCGAACGCCGCCCCTTCTACGTCACTCCCGACGGTGCCGGACAACCCGTCAAGGCCCTATTCAGCTAACGGCAAACAATGATTTCCCAACGGCGATCATTCCTGACGACAAGTCCCAGCTTTAACCATGCGTAGTGGATCTTGTTAAAGATCCACTACGCAAATTTCCATCACCCAAAACCGTACGTCGCAGTCGATATTGCACCAGGAACCATGTTCACTCGAAATGTGATTTAGCACACCGAATCGTACGCTTCTTGACCAGGTTTCAGTCTTAAAAGGAACAACCACAAATTAAGTGGACCCCAATGATAACCTATGGACAAGTGGCTTTTAAGGCATCTTATAGGCAGGCACGAACTATGGAGTTAGAATTTCCAGGACTGTGATATTCGATGTTGGAATCAGCGACGCTGCGGCTGTGCTGGCGGGCAGCAGAATTGTTGTGCCTTTGTTGATTTCCAGAGTGTTGGATTCTGCGGTACTGGACTTCGTTAACAACTGAGCCGCACCTTCCAGTACCATTAGAATTCGGAAACGGTCGTCCAGCTTAAGACTGAACTCATTTACAGCTTTGTGGCGGCGAATCACGAAGTAATCGCACCGCACCAGTTCTTCGAAATGGTGAGTTCCATAGGACAGCTCAACCGGCGTCACAGGACTTACCGGGCCGCGTTCAAAGTCTGTGCAGGCTAGAGACTCTTCCACGTGAATCTGCCGAGGCAAGCCGTCGCTGCCCATTCGGCCCCAGTCGTACAGGCGAAACGTTAAGTTGCTTTGTTGCTGAACTTCCGCCAGAAGAATTCCAGGGCCTAAGGCGTGAACTGTTTGAGCGGGCACAAAAACGCAATCGCCAACCTTCGCCGGAATCAAATTCAGAGTTTCTTCAATCGTGCCGGCATTCAAGTGATGCTCGAAGTTTTCTTTGGTGACGCCTTCCTTCAGGCCGGCACACAACTGGCTGTCAGGTTCCGCATCCAGAATAATCCATGCTTCGGTTTTGCCGCGTTCTGCCGGGTTGTAGGTTACGGCTTGCTGATCGTTGGGATGAACCTGCAACGACAGCCAGTCGTGGGCATCCAAAAACTTGATCAGCAACGGAAACTGGGTGAGATGCTGATGTCGCCCCAGAAGTTCGGCAGAGTGATCTCGAATCAGTTCCGACAGGGTGGCCCCTGAAAACGTGCCTGCGGCCACAACGCTTTGGCCGTCGGCCTGATCGGTGATTTCCCAGCTTTCGGCATAATCCTGATCGTCGCCGATGGGCTTGTTCAGCACAGTTCCCAACTTACGGCCACCCCAACGAATTTGCTTGATGACAGGTTTGAAGAGTAAAGGTTCCATCATTTGCTCTTTCGGTTGGATAGCTGATTCCGTTCGATCTGCTCTTTATTGGTTGCTTCGAGAATGGTCAAAATGCGAACCTGACGGCAACCTTGCGATGCTCCAGTTCGGGAATCGATCGGGGCGTAATGATTTCAGTTCCCATTGAACGGCAATCTGCCCATTCGGGAATGTGTCCGTTTACATAATAGTGTCGGACGTATTTCCAATCCGTCTCCACAAAGTCGCTGTACCATTGATCCAGATCGGTTACTCCGGCTTCGTGAAGCAACATCATTCCGTACTGAGCCGCTTCAAACTCGTAGTCTCGAAGCACCTTCAGAAACAGGTCACGATCCTTTGTGTTCTGCAGATCATCCAGCGTGCTGCTTAGCGATGGAGCAACCCATTGGACGGAATGGCCGAACAAATGCAGCAATATGAAGCACTGCATTTCAAAGCCAACATCAGGATCAAGCGTAATTGTCTGGCCATCAAACGTGCCGGTTCTAGGTGGTTCCAGATCGTTATATCGGATTTCAAAACCGTACTTCACAATCCGCGACGTGGCGTTAATCCATAGACGTACAAGGTCCGAAGTCGGCATTGCGCCGATCTGTCGTTCTCCAACAATTTCGTGACCAGCTAACTCCGTCATGATGCCGTCACCCTTTTCTGCATTTTCGACTTTAAGTCATCACGGATACTATTCCGGATATTTAGTACTTACGCCTTCTTCCAGGCGGTGCAGATGTTCGCCCGCCTTGCGAACAAGCAGAATGCCTTCGTCTTCTCGATTGGCAAATGATTCAAGATCGATTGAAGCGGGATCGCGGTAACCCAGGTTAATGCGCTCGCAAACTTCGCGAGGAATCTGGGACGCGATGGTGACTTTCACTCGAGGAGATTCGATTCCGTCGTGGAATTCGCCGCTGCCTCGAACATGAGTTGAATGAGCCAGTACGCCCCATGGATAGTCTTTGAACTTGTCCCATTGCTTTGTGAAGTAGTCTCGAACGTGATAGCCGACCGCTTCAATGGATGCTCCATGAGTAATGGAAATGCCTTCCATGTGTGGAGCGTAAATGATTAGCTCTCCACCGTCGGCGACCACGGGTTCCAGCTTGTACATGCACTTACCAGCCACCCAAAGTTCGTCGTACATTTCGGGAGCACACGACAGTACCTGCTTGTACGGACGGCTGAAGCGTTTAATGTGAACCTTCCCCGACAGTTCAGAAGCTCCCTTCCAGGCTTCTTCCGGCGTTCCGTAAAACATGCCGTATGGCGAAGCGTCGGTCGCCACCACAAATGCCAGACAGCGACGTTCAATCGGAATAAGCGCGGCTGATCGATCGACGACTCTGCGAACAGGTGTGTCCTGAACGCCGATAATGCCTACGTTGGTGATGAGAGCTCCCAACCAGTGGAAGAAATTCAAAAGCTTCGGTCCGGAAATACCCGGGAAGAAGTACTTGTTGCCGCCGCTGAAACCGACAACTTCGTGCGGAAAAACCGGACCAACCACCAGGGCGATGTCGTAGTCCAGAATACGTTTGTTGATCTGAACGGGAACTTCCTGAGCCAGCACGCCGCTCGAAATTTCGCGGGTTTCGGCTTCGCTAAGCGTGCCAATTGTGGCCAACGCCGCTGGATTGTCCCATTCGTGATTGTACAGGCCGACATCTTCACAGGGATCGGAATCGGCGATTCCCAACATCGCTCGAATTTTTTGCTGCGGCATCGGCGGATGAGTGCCCAGGGCCACCATCAGATCCAGCTTTGCGGTAACGGGACCCAACAACTGTCGCAATGCCGGAAACAGAATCGGCAGGGGGGCGGTGCGAGTGCTGTCGGGAACGATCAGCAGAACTTTTTTGCCCTCAAAGTCAGAGGCAGGTACGTTTTGGTGAATCCACTGAAGGATTGCATCACGGTTCATTGTGGGCAAATCCGCGGTCATCTTTTTGCGTCTTGATAGTTTCGAAGCGGGATCTTAGAAGTCCTGGCTGACGTCTGCACAGAAATCGCCGCCATGCGACTGATTCCAGCAATGTGGCAGAATGAAGGAATTCAAGGTGCCTTGTGTCGTTTCCAAATTTCAACAAACAGAATTCCAGCCAGTGATGTTTGTCTAATTTAGCGGAGGTCGGCTAAGAGCTGCTTCATTACAACGATTCGCGCAAACGTCGCTGCACTGTAGCTTAAGTTGGCGTATGAGTACATTCATCACGGAATTCGTCACCATCAGTGGGCATTTGGTTCCGGATTGTGAAATCCATGCAGCTGTTATGGCAAAGAACGCTTACTATGCGTTAACCTCTTCGATCCGCCAAGTAGCGAAAAGCGTGGAAATGGCCCCGTCTGCCAGTTCTTCCCGGTTAAATTCAAACGCGAAACGGCTGCGGGGCCAAGACAGATCATTCACCATAAGCCACCTTGGCTTCTCATCGATTACGTCCCAGGGATTACATGACACTCGCGGAGCTACTTCAAAATCGTTTTCGAGCCGACCTTCGACATCGTGGCGCTGCCTATATTGAAGCGGAACGAGTTTCCCTTGTTCGAGTGACCGCAGAAAATGTGTTCGGCGTTGTCGTGGATGGCGTCGACTATCAGACGCAGTTGCGCTATCAGGAAAGCGATATTGCTCTGTTTTGCACGTGCGATCAGTTTGCGAAATCGAAAGCCTGTAAACACTTATGGGCAACCGTATTAACGGCCGACATCGAAGGCTGCGTTAATCCTGGGATTCGTCCGGGCAGACTGGCTCCATTTGTTTCGCGTGAAAAGACGCTTCCGATCCGCATTGACGATTTAACGCCGGGCTACGACGCAGATGCCGATTCCGGCGGTCCAAAGGGTGGCCGAAAGAAAGTCGTCGAAACTCAGGTACGCGAAACCCGCCTCAGACCTTGGGAAGCAAAACTTGCCAATCTTGGCGAAGAAATGGTCGCTCCCACAAGTTCCAACAAGAAGTCGCAAGGCCTGGAACGGCAGATTTTCTACGAAATCGACCTCGAAGCCAGTCGAGAAGCGGAAAAGCTGGTTCTGCAGGCGTCGCAACGACAACGCCGATCCAGCGGGCAATGGGGCAAGGTGAAACCACTGAAAATTCGTCCGGGCGAACTGGATCAGATTGAACACGAAGACGACCGAGTCTTTCTGTCTTATCTGGCGGGAGCGATTCCCGAACGTAACAACTGGTCAACTCAACAGGCCGAACTGCGAGCCGCAGCGCATCGTTTTCACGTGCCGTACGAACTGGGCACGTTGATTCTTCCGGAAATGTGTGCATCTGGTCGTCTGGCACTGGCCAACGAAGATGAAAAAGCTCAGCAAACGCTGGAATGGGACGACGGCTCTCCATGGGAACTGACCGTCAAGGTTCGCCACAATTCTGATGGCAGCGGCTGGCTGGTCACCGGCATGCTGGTGCGTGACGATGAATCGCTGGAATTGACGGAAGTTCCGTTGGTGGTTCCGGGCGGTTTTGTGATTACATCTGATTCCATTTCACGACTTCGCGACTTCGGCGCGGCGGAATGGATGAAGATGTTGATTGAGGAAAAAAGTCTCAGCATCCCAATGGCCGATCAGCACGATTTCGTCGACCGGCTGCTGGACGTACCTGCGTTGCCACGATTGGAACTTCCCAAAGAACTGCAGCTGGAAGAAATTCGCGCGGTGCCGTCGCCGTCGCTTAAGATTTTTACTCCGGCGATGTCTCGCTGGCGAAACGATTCTCTGACGGCCGAAGTCATCTTCGACTATATGGGAACTCCTGTCGCCGGCCGAAATTCACGCTGGGCGGTCGTTCAACGCGAACACAGTCGCTGTATTATCCGCGATCGCAAGTTTGAAACATCCAGTTGGGAAAAGCTTCGAGAGCTTGGGTTCCGCAAACGGTTAAACGGTTCCACAACAAATGCGGACGTCGAAATTCCTCGTCGAGATCTGGGGCGCGCTGTACGTCAACTGGTCGAAAGCGGATGGGAAGTGTTTGCCGATGGCAGCAAGGTCCGACAAGCGGGATCGATGAAGTTTCAGGTTCGTTCAGACGTCGACTGGTTCGACGTGAACGCAAAAGTGGACTTCGAAGGACGGTCTGTTGCGTTTCCTGAATTACTGCAGGCGTTGGAACGAGGCGATTCTACGGTCCGCCTGGACGACGGTTCGCTGGGCATTCTGCCGGAAGAATGGCTGGAACAAATCGGCATGATTTCCGGCCTGGGAACCCTGGACGACGAATCGCTGCGATTTTCAAACTCTCAATCTGCACTTCTGGACGCTTTGCTGTCGTCGCAGGAAGATGTTGAATTTGACGACAAGTTCGAACAGATGCGTGAACGGTTCCGCAGCTTTACCGGAATTGAAACCGTCAATCCGCCGGATACGTTTTTGGGCGAACTGCGTGACTATCAACGTGATGGCCTGTCGTGGATGACGTTCTTAAACGACTTCAACTTCGGTGGCTGTCTTGCCGACGACATGGGTCTTGGTAAAACGGTTCAGTTTATTGCAATGCTGATGAAGCACCGAGAAGGCAAGACGGAAAATCGGCCAACGCTGATTGTGGTTCCTCGCTCACTGGTCTTCAACTGGCACAACGAATGCGGTCGGTTCGCCCCAAATCTTCGAGTGCTTGACTACACCGGTATGGAGCGAGCGACGCTGCGAGAAGAGTTCGACAAATACGATGTGATTCTCAGCACGTACGGCACTGTTCGTCGAGACATCACGATTTTGAAGGATTATGAATTCGATTACGTGGTATTGGACGAAGCACAGACGATCAAGAACCCATCATCACAGATCGCTCGAGCGTCTCGTTTGCTGCGAGCGAAACATCGTCTGGCGTTAAGCGGTACCCCCATCGAAAACAACGCTGGCGACCTGTGGTCGATCTTTGAGTTTCTTAATCCAGGTATGCTGGGAAGAAGTTCAGCGTTCAGAAATCATGTTTCCGATCCGGACAGTCCGGAATCGCGTCAGGTGGTTTCTCGCGGGCTGCGACCATTCATTCTGCGTCGAACAAAAAAACAGGTCGCAGCAGAACTTCCGGATCGTCTGGAAGAAACCATTTACTGCGACATGGAAGAAGAACAACGCCGACTGTATGACGAATTGCGGTTGCATTACCGTGATTCGTTGCTGGGATTGGTCCAAAAAGAAGGCCTGGCCAAGAGCAAGATGCACGTTCTGGAAGCGTTGCTGCGACTGCGACAGGCAGCGTGCCATCCAGCGTTGCTGAATCGTGGCGAAGAAAAAGAGCCATACGCTAAACTGGACTTCATGATTCCTCACCTGAAAGAACTGGTCGCGGAAGATCACAAGTCACTGGTCTTTTCTCAATTCACAAGCATGCTGTCGATCGTTCGGCAGCATCTGGATGAAGCCGGAATCGAATACGAATATCTGGACGGACAGACTCGCGATCGACAGGCTCGCGTGGAACGTTTCCAGGAAGACGATAACTGCAAGGTGTTCCTGATCAGCCTGAAGGCCGGGGGATTGGGGCTAAACCTGACTGCGGCCGACTACGTGTTCCTACTGGACCCATGGTGGAATCCTGCCGTCGAAGCACAGGCGATCGACCGAGCTCATCGAGTTGGTCAGACGAAAACCGTCTTCGCTTATCGTATGATTTGCCGAGACACGGTTGAAGAAAAGATTGCCGAACTTCAAAAGAAGAAACGCGATCTTGCAGACGCGATTCTGGAAGGCGGCGATCAGCAAAGTATTCTGAAGGAACTTTCCTTCGAAGACCTCGAACTGCTGCTGTCTTAAGATAATGGAACGAAGGCGAGCCTGTGCTGAAAACACAGCACGGGTTCGCGTGACATCAGACTGGGTAGTTGAGCGTTGTAAATGGGAAGCTCATCGCGGATCGAATCATGTTGTTAGCCACGGATACGATTTCGCTGGAACGACTGTCAATCGCGTTGATTCCAGCCATTGCTGTGCTGTTTATTCTGTATGCGTGGGCGATCGAAATTCGCACTTCGATTTACGCAATCCTTCGGATGTTGTTGCAACTGCTGCTGATCGGATATCTGCTGCACTTTGTGTTTCAAGCTGACACGCCTTTGGTAATTGTCGGTGCGATCACCATCATGCTGCTGGCGGCAACATGGATATCGCTGCGAGTCGCCGCCAATCGCCGCAAAGAATTGTTAGGCACAGCGTTGCTGTCCATTGTCTGTGGAGGTGGAATTACTCTACTGGTGATTACCCAGGGCGTCCTGCAACTTGATCCGTGGTATTTGCCTCAAAAGATGATTCCGCTGGCAGGGATGATCTTTTCCAACTGCATGAATTCCGTCAGCCTTGCCGTGGAACGCTTTGATTCGGAGGTCAGCCGAGGCGTAAAGCACGCGGAAGCATGCCGAACATCGCTGCAAGCTTCTTTGATTCCGATTACAAATTCGCTGTTTGCTGTTGGATTAGTGTCGATTCCGGGGATGATGACTGGACAAGTTCTGGCCAACGTTCCGCCAGCAACGGCTGCACGCTATCAGATAATGGTCATGTGCATGATGTTCGCTTCGTCGGGACTGTCGACATCGTTGTTCCTGAAACTAATCAGCAAGCCGAAATCAGGTCCTCTGTCAACCAGCGAGGCCCCAGCAACTGGCGTGGAATCACCAGAGGCATGAAAATCACAGTCGCACAATTAATTTTGAATCACTGAGCAAGAAAACAGGCTACCGAATGCCGCCGGGCAAACAGAACAAACCCAAACGCCGCGAATCCCAAAAACGGCAAATGCCTCAGACCGCCAAGATTCACAAAGATACCTTGCCGCGAGGAACTTCTGATCGACTGATTCTGGATCAGGTAGAACAAATTCTGCCCGGCAAGGCGCTGTTGATTCTGGTTACTGGCACCGCACTGGCGAAGCATCTCACACGCCTACGTTCAGAAGTCAGCTGGAACATTTTCACCTGCGAACACTTCTATATGACGGCCATCGTCAACGCTTTATCAGAAGACGACGAAGCCAACAGCAACTACACGGAAATTGAACTGTTCTGCACGCCAGATCCGCCGGAAGACGACTACGACACAATCGTGTTTCCCACAGATTCAAAAGGCTCGTCGGAATTCACGCGAGACCTGCTGCAGTCTGCCGCCAACATGCTGAAGCCGGGCGGACGACTGATTGCTTCAACCAACAATCCCAAAGATCATTGGTTGCTGGATCACCTGAAAGAAACGTTCGGACGAACGACCATCATTAAAGCCAAAGATGGCGTTTGCTATATCGCTCGCAAAAAAGAAAAACCGAACAAACAGAAGAACTTCGACTGCGAGTTTGCCTTCCGCGACGGCGAAACGTTAATTCCGTGTGCGTCTCGTCCGGGAGTCTTCAGCCACCGCCGAGTCGATGCGGGCGCTCGTGCGCTGATTCGATCTTTGAATTTGCTGGAACACGATAAACGCTGGTCAAAGCGGCCTCCACGAAGCATTATCGAAATGGGATGTGGTTGCGGATCTGTTTCAACCGCCACAGCACTGCGTTTCCCGACCGCTCGAGTGATCGCGATTGACAGCCATGCGCGTGCCATCCAATCATCAGAACGAACGGCAGCTTTAAATGGAGCAACAAACGTTGCGTTTCTGCTGGATTCCGGCGGGAACGTTCCGGAACCAGGAACTCACGACCTGTTTCTGTGCAACCCTCCGTATTATTCTGACTTTCGTATCTCAGAATTGTTCCTGCAGGCGGCCGTGGATTCTCTTCGCCCCGGCGGACGTATTCATCTGGTTTCGAAACTAACGGACTGGCACCACAACCGCATGATTGAAATCTTTGCTAACGCGGACGTTCATCGACTGGGCGATTACGATGTGATTACTTCGATCAACCGCTAAGCCATTGCCAGACCTTAACTCATTCGCCATTCCTGCACGACCACAGAAACGCGAACAAGAACATGCTGACAGTCGAACAAGCAACCGAAGCGATTCTGAATCAGGTTCAAGTTGCCTCAACATCGCATGTTGCGTTGCAGGATTGTCTGCAGCTGGTTCTGGCTGATGACCTGACGACACCTCACGATTCGCCTCCCTTTGATAAGTCCATGATGGATGGATTTGCGGTCGCTTCATCCGGATTCGCAAAGCACGGCGAACGAGAACTGGCAGTACTGGAGACCATCACGGCGGGCACGGTCCCCAGCAAAACGCTGGATGCAAATTGTGCGTCACAAATTATGACGGGGGCAGCGATTCCGGATGGAGCTGATTGTGTGGTCCCTATTGAACAGGTCACATTCAACAAAAGCGGTTCCAGCGTCGTGACGATCTGCTCCAAAAACGTCTTACTTGAACGAAATGTTCTGCGAAAAGGCGTGTCCGCAAGAACGGGCGAACTGCTGATGAAATCCGGTACAAAACTGGAACCTCAGCACATCGCGGTTCTTGCTGAATTCGGAGTTGCGAAGGTTCCCGTTTTTCGGCGTCCGACCGTTTCTGTGCTGGCCACGGGAGACGAGCTGCTTGCGATTGATCAACCTCTCACACCTGGTCGCATTCGCAATTCCAACGAACCCATGCTTGTCAGCCAGATTCAACGTGCGGCAGCTACAGCAGTTCCACTGGGCGTCGCCAAAGACAATCGAGCAGAGCTTGGAGCGAAAATCCGTGAAGGCCTGACCTGCGATTTTCTGCTGCTGTCCGGCGGAGTATCTGCGGGAACTTTGGATCTTGTCCCATCGGAACTTGCAGCGGCTGGAGTTGTTCAGGTGTTTCACAAAATTCAAATGAAACCCGGCAAGCCACTTTGGTTTGGGCAGCTGACCACGCCCAATCACACATGCTGGGTATTTGGACTTCCGGGTAATCCGGTCAGCAGCATGATTTGCTTTGAACTGTTCGTTCGCTCGGCTTTGCGGAAGCACGCTGGAATTTCGCCCGCTGCGGTTGAGTGCTTTCCGGCAACGCTCACGGAATCAATAACAGTGCGAGGCGACCGGCCGACATATTTTCCTGCTCGGTTGCAACGCACTGCAACTGGCCTGAACGCCACACCTGTGCCATGGGGCGGTTCGGCAGATCTTCGCTCCACCGCAGACGCCAACGGCATGTGCGTGCTGCAACCCAGAGACACGACGTACGAAGCCGGCGACATCGTCGATTCAATCGCCTGGTAACAGCGCAGTCGTCACACCGTTTCTGAAAATTCAAGAATCTAACGAGGCCGTGCCTCAGACCATTTGAGCTACCGCTCAGAAACGCGACTACATCGCTCAGAAAACTTGACTCAAAATGAAAGAGTTTGCTGCCTTAGGTAGTCTAAGGAGCGTGCTTTGCCAGCTCGTCAGCAAGTTGTGGAGCAAGAAAACGGTGGTCACCGATCGCGGCTTTTACCGCATCCCCAACGCGAGCATCAGTGCAACGACCAGCGTCTCGCCGCTGAATAACGCGATCGACGTACGTGCCGAACAGTGATTCATGAAACATGCAATCCGGCAATTCGCCTGGCGCGGTGTCGGGAATTCCGACAGTAGACAACGGCCACAATTTGGCACAGAGAAGCAGCACCGGCAACAAAGGATCTTCTGAGGTTGTGCGACAAAGACGGTCGTAGATGTCCGGCAAAAACCGCAGCGTAAGATCTGCACTGTAGAAAACGGTCGCAGTTGACGTTTCCGGCAAGGCGATGGAAGCCAGTTGATCGCTTACAAAGCCTTCGTCCAGTTCGCGGTACACAACCGCCCGGCAAAACAGCAACAAGACATGGGCTGCTTTCATCGCGACGTTGACGTCAAATTCAGGAGCGATGCCGTTCCATTCATCGCGATTGATCAATTCACACTCAATCAGATAAGGAGCCAGCCGTTCGTTGCCATCAACAGACTGCCGGGGCACTACGATATCTGAGGTTTCAAACAACTGAGTCAGAAAGTTCAGCATTGTTAGCCGCCTTTCTTCCTGATTCGAACAATGCCGTCCCAGTCAGCAGGAGCCGTGCGATCGTGTTGAGTGATCTGCATGGCCAGGAAGTCCTGAGCACGATCATCGGCGGGCATCGAATGTAGAAACCTCCAGGCCTCTGCCCAATTGCCAGCGATGAACTTTTCAACGCCAACTTCAAAGTCGGCGATGTGTTGGTCTGTCAGTTGAGGCAGGGCAGCGGCCGAAGGGACAAGTTCGCTGACAACCAGTGAATTTTCCATGCCGTATGGCAGCACGTGCAACAGTCGACGCACTCGACCCTCAAAACCGCCGTTGTTGTTGCGAATAAGTTCATCCAGCTTGTCGTCAATCAGAATTGGTACATGCAACTGACGCGTCATACCTTCCAGTCGACTTGCCAGATTTACGACCGGCCCAAACACCGTCACTTTCACCTGTTCGCGCGTTCCAATCTTTCCAGCGACAGCTCTGCCGTGAGCGATTCCGATGCTCGTTTCAAAATCTGTCAACGGGTGTTCCGGATCGGCGTGAGCCTTTGCGAATTCTTCGCGGATGGCCAGCGCGGCTCGACACGCGTTTAATGGAGCTTCCTTACTGCTGATCGGCCAGCCCCAAAATCCCAGAGCAGCGTCGCCCTGAAAATCGCCCGTTACGCCGCCAAATCGCAAGATCTGACTGGTCATCACTTCCAGTGCCAGACTTACACGTTCCAGCAGCCCGGTCAGGTTGTCAGCCTGCTCTTCAGCATGATGACTGAATCCTCGCAGGTCGCAAAACAAAACCGTGACGTCGCATTCGCGAGGTTCCAGTAAAGACGTGTCCAGGTCTTTGCCAAGTGCTTCCAAAACTGGTGGCGAGAAGAATTGTCGAAGGCCCGACTGCTGACGTTCCAATTCGCGTTGTCGCTGCAATGACCCAACGATGTCAGCAATGAATTCGGTAAATTTGATGTCTGCGTGCAGACGCTGTTGATTCGTTTTCGCGCCTTCACCCGGACTTCGTCCAGTAATGTACAACGCTGGTCGCGACGTTGACGGCTTAGCCTGTGGCGACCGATCAACGGGAGTCGATTCGTCTGGAAATGGCGTACAAAACGCCCAGTTGAAACCCGCGTGTTGAGTATAGCGTGCGTCCGTTTCTGAACTTTCATCCCAAACGTGTAGAACGGTTTTCTGTTGATCCAGCGTATTGCGGATCAGTCGAGAACTCGGCTGTATGGAGCCATCCGCTTCGAAGCGTCGTTCCTGATGCAGCACAATCGGTTTCTGGCCGGATTGGCTAAGCGTGACCACTGCCACACCTTCCGCATGTTGAATCCCAGCCAGCAGAAGATTCGCCAGCCTTACATATAGATCACGCTCGACTCCGGATTCTCGAATCACGGCTGGCAGACTGGTCAAAACTTCGATGCGTTTGTCCGCGTCTTCATAGCGAAGAAGCTTTAGCTGCTGCCTGTCAATCGGAAGCTGCTGAACGGGGCTTGCTGGCGAATCACTTTGGGTGACCTGCTGAACTTCAAAGCGAGTCTGCCCGATAACGATTGACTGTCCTGGCTTCAAAAGTTGATCGACAACTTTTTCTCCATCAACAAAAGCCGGGTTAGACGCAGAATCGTCAAGTCGAAAATGGACACCCTGTTCGGACGGAACCAGAGTTGCGTGATGCCTCGAAATTCGGCCATCCCAAACGGCAGCAATATCGTTGTCCTCAGTTCTGCCAAGGCGATACGTTTTTTGATCGGCCAGCAGAAACTGACGATCCAGCAGTCGATTGTTGTGAAAGACAAGCAGGCGATGCATAAGGCGTGAAGCCGAAGGAATGACGTTTATGAAGACTTCTGGAACAATTCCTGCTGCTCCGCCCTTCCGTTTCGCGTCAAGACGAACAGCCTCGAAATTGGAAATTGCCCGGACAGCATTCTATCAGAATCGTCGCGGAACTTCAGGGCTGAAACGTTATAGACTGCGGTGAGTCAAAATTCCCGCTGCATTGTCGACTGGGCGCCGGCAGATCTGGGACTCAGCCGTTCGCACTTTTAGTGATTTGATTTCTTCAGCCCCCGCCATGCACTGTCTCAACGGCTGCTCAAGCGCCAAAACCATCAATGCAGGCCGTAGCGGCCCATTTTGTAGTGCAGCGTGCGCACGCTTATGCTGAGTTGTTTGGCAGTGCGTTCTCGGTGAAATTCACAGGCTTCCAGAGCGGCTGCGATCGTTTCGCGTTCGCATTCCTCGACAGCATCGGCAAGTGGACGCATCTGGGCTGCTGACTTCGTGGCGGCTCGCGGCTTTAGTTCTACTGGCAGGTCGGCGGCATGAATCGTGTTATCTGACAGCGTCACCAAAAGGCGTTCCATCACGTTTCTTAACTGACGCACGTTGCCGGGCCAATGCGCTGCGGAAAGCATTTGCATGGCTTCCGGTGCCACCTGTTTGAATTCTCGATTATGCCGTTCGCAAAAGTGCCGCAGGAAATGTTCAGCCAGCAAAGGAATGTCGTCTCGACGTTGCCGCAGCGATGGAATCTGAATTGGAATTACGTTCAAGCGATAAAATAAGTCTTCACGGAAACTTCCGTCATCAATCAGATCCAGCACGGACTTGTTAGTAGCAGACAGCACGCGAGCATCCGTTTGTTGTAGTTGTTCGCCGCCGACACGCCTGAACGTTCGTGTTTCCAGAACTCGCAACAGGTCCACCTGGCTTTTCGGTGGCATTTCGGTCACCTCATCCAGAAACAAAGTACCTCCGGACGCTTGTTCAAAGCAGCCGGGCTTCTGTCGATTGGCTCCACTGAACGATCCTTTCTCGTGACCGAACAATTCACTTTCCAGCAGTGTCTCCGGCATGGCCCCCAGGTTAACGGCAGTGAACGGGCCACTGCTGCGATCGCTAAGATCATGCAAAGCTTTCGCGATCAGTTCCTTGCCCGTGCCGCTTTCGCCATGAATCATCACGGTGGCTTCGGTCGCCGCTACCTGTCGGATCTGATGAAACACATCCTGCATCACGGAGCTGGTGCCAATAATGTTTGAGATCTCACCGGCGTGAGCCAGCTGACTGCGAAGTCTGCGATTTTCCAGCTGCAGTTTGTAGTGTTCTTTTGCCTTGCGAACCTGCTGACGGACCAGGTTCAGGTCCAGCGGCTTGGCAATGAAGTCGAAGGCTCCGGCACGCATCGCATCGACGGCTGTTTCAACGGTTCCGTGAGCCGTGATGACGATGATTGCCGTCTGGGGCCTTGAGTACAGCATCTTCTTGACAAGGTCGATGCCATTTATGCCGCAGTTCAGACGAACATCAGCGATTACCAGATGGTATTTGTGCGTGCCGAACGCTTCCAGAGCACTTGCCGCGTCTTCGGCGGTATCGATTCTGCCACCTTCGTCAGCGAGACCTTTGGCAAGGCCTGAGCGGATGTTCGGTTCGTCATCGACGATTAGCACGTTGAAATCGAATTCACTCATTCGTCGTCTTCCAGCGGCAGTAAGATGGTGAACTCGGTTCCTCCCAATTCGTCGCGTTCCACTCCGGTGCAGAAGTCGATACTGCCATCGTGCAGGCGAATGATTTTGTCACACAAGGCCAGTCCCATGCCTGTGCCTTCGTTGCGAGTTGTGAAGTACGGGTCGAAGATCTGTGATTGTACTTCCGTCGGGATTCCATGTCCGGTGTCGGTGACATCCACGCGAATTGAGTTGCCCTGTGGCGTTACGGTAAATGTCATAATCCCGCCTTCCGGCATCGCAGCCACGGCGTTTAATGCCAGGTTCAGCAGCACCTGTTCCAGCTGTATAGAATCCGCCAGCACAGTTTGTCGTGGTGCTTCGGACAGGTTGACGACGATTTCAACGCCCTGAGATTCCGCCTGTGGCCGCAACAGACGTACCAGCTTTTCAATCAGATTGCCAATCACAACGGGAGATCGCCCCAGTTGTCTGACCGACGCATAGTTGCGAAAACCATCAAGTACGTGGCTGATTCGACTCACTTCAGTGTGCAGGATATCAAGCATTTCGTGGACGTCAGGTTGCATCTGATCCACAGCCAGTCGTTCTCGCAAAAGCTGAATGTGCAGCGACACGGCGCTCAAAGGATTCTTGATTTCGTGCTGCAGACCAGCTGCCAGAGACCCCAGTCCCATGTAGCGTTCCATGCGTCGCAAACGTTCTTCAAGAAGAGCTCTTTGAGTTACATCACGTACGTAAACCACGGTTCCGATCTCGTCTTTGCGTTGGTCTCGAAGAATGGTGCAGCTTGTACGCAATGTTTGTTTATGGCCATGCGTTGTCACAACATAGTCCTGATCCCGAACGGTTTCGTGCGTCGCATTCACTTCACGGCAAATAACACTTAATAACGCATGCACATCATCGATGTCGTCTAACGACTGTCCAATTGCGCGTTCATCCAGGCCAATCAGTTCTCGAGCTCCCGCATTAACACTGGTCATGCTGCCATGGCGATCGGTTGTAATGACGGCCGCGTCCATGCTGGCAATGATGTCGCTGGCAAGAACCTTAACATCACGAAGCGACTGTTCGCTATGAAGATAGCCTCGCAGCACCAACGCAAGGGCAACTGCTGTGCCAATTATATTCAGCACCAGCAGCAAAGCCATGCGACCGTGCAGTCGCAGATCACCGGAGAGTTCTTCGGCGGCCGCAAGGTCACTATCGGGCAGGTGCTTGATAATTGAATCAACGATTTCCTGTTCGCGCCAGACGTCGATCGTAATCAGCACCGTGAAGATCAACGAAACCAAGCTGAATACCGCCAGCCCGCCGGCCAGCCACCGCATACTACGACCGTTCGGATTTTCGTGAATGTCAAACATTGTAGACTTCTGGTGGCAGTGAAATTTCGGCTGACGAAGTGGCTTGCAGTGGTGTGACCATGAGTTACTGTCAAATGTTGTGTTCAGAGAAGTTGTTTCAGGCGACGATTTCGG
>ERZ887942.538-NODE-538-length-30711-cov-19.814783_pt1 | contig 30711 bp, 23 predicted proteins | sample MGYA00521099_ERZ887942 | MGnify/ENA primary metagenome ERZ887942 (study PRJEB32303, sample SAMEA104408605) | aquatic metagenome | biome: Brackish water; feature: Pelagic; material: water | place: Baltic Sea | collected 2014-06-07T06:48:00 | depth 16,251 m ...
CTAGCTTCGTTATTGGTCATCCCCTGGAATTCGTTCTCTCTCGCACACTTTGAAAGCTTCCCTTCATTCCGCCCCAAGAAGCGGATAAGGGAGGTCGATACAAGTCCAGGCGCTCATTCATGATTTCGACGTTTCCTTTGTCGGTTGGAGGTCACTCGAGGTATGAGAGCATTGGATTTGAGTAACTTTCCGGAACCGCTCGATAGTCGTTCATCCGGTCAAGAATGACCGGGGACACCGGATAAACCACCCCTTGCGGGGTATAGCCGGATTCAAGAAGGCCTCTCAGAAAAAATTCTGTAGAAGTGACTCTTCAGTCAAAAAAACACTTTCCCATTTTATCTACAATGATTTCAGAGGATTCTCTTCAAGTCATGCAAAGTCACCCCAAGAAAAGGTGAAACGAAAACGCCCATCTTTCGCCCATCCTACCCGGATTCCAAAAACCAGCGTTTTTAAACCAGCAATAATTGGGACATCAGGAAATGCCCTGCAGGGGCCGAACTCCATGCAAACCCTTGGCAAGAATCAGCGGCGTCCCGGCTTCAAGCCAATCGACATCGGAACGTCGGGCGAGCACTGCCGTCTCAAGCGCTTCATCGATATTGGTGAGCTGAGAGATAGTTGAACGATCGGTTTCATCAGGCGATTGAGAAGATGGGAATCATTGTATCGTTTGGCTATGTCAGATCGATGCCACGCATGGTGCCGGTCCCGCTGCTGAAGCTCGAGACTTCGACACCGAGACTTTGCAGCAGGCTGACGTAGAGATTGCTTAACGGATAGTTTTTCTTCTTATCAAACGCGAGATGCCCCGCGTGTTTGAATCCCCCCCCCGCGAGCAAAACTGGCAGGTTGTCATTCGCGTGGGAGTTGGCGCTGCCCATGTTTGTCCCATAGAGAACCGCAGTCTGATCGAGCAGAGACCCTCCCGGCTCCTTTGCGGCGTCCATACCGCTTAAAAACTCACCAAGGGCACTAAACTGCGCGTTTTCGATCAAGCTCAACTCGTCGAGACGGTCTTCACGATTCCCATGGTGGGTGAGCTCGTGGCACATCGTTTTCACCCCGGGGATCTGACGGGGCGTCAGCGTTCCGGTATTGAGGCAGACCGTCACGATCCGGGTAGAGTCGGTTTCCAAGGCCATCCGGACGAGGTCGAACATCACTCGTTCGTTCTTCGCGAGGTCGTGCTGCTCTTTGATTTCTTCCGGAGCCTCAGCGTCCACTTTCGGCTTGGGGCGATCCACCCACTCCGTCGCCTTCCCCAATCGTTTTTCCAAATCCCGCACGCTGGTAAAGTACTGATCCAATCGATCCCGATCGGAGGCGCCGACGCTTCTTTCCAAGCGCTTGGCCCGCTCACGCAGGGAGTCGAGAAGGCTTCGGTCTTCCTGCAAACGACGCAACGCGGTGAGTTTCTGCTCGGCGTTATTCTCCACGAACAATTGCTGGAAGAGCTTCAGTGGGCTCCGTTCGGGCGGGATCATTGAGCCGCTTCGTGTCCACGAGCAACTCATCATTTCAGCTCCTATCATCAGCGACAGCGATGGGAATCGCGTGTCGCCACCGATCTTCTCCGCCATGACCTGATCGAGAGAGATGCTGTTCTTGAACGATCCGCTGCTCGCCCCCGGTGCACCTGTGAGAAAAGATTTCTCTGCGGCATGTCCTCCGTCCACGCCAGGAAGTGAAACCCCGGAAAACACCGTGAGTTGATCACGTTGCTCTTTGAGAAACTCGAGGTAGGGCGACAGCGTGTAATCTTTGCCAGACTGCTCGGGGAAAAAGAACTGTGGCAAGATTCCCATATTGGTCATCATCCCAACAAAGCGGCGCGGCGGCGCTGCTGCCTCGGAAGCAGCGCGAGCGAAGCATGGGAGCATCGCATCGAGCATGGGCAGAGCCAACGAAACCCCGGCGCTTTTCAGTATGGTGCGGCGAGATAGAGCCCGCTTGGTGGTAATATGAGGAGCGTTCATAGGGCTACTTGTGACGAAACAGTTTGCTTTGGACCAATTCGTGAATCAAGGATCGAAGTCCGTGCTTCCCGGCCTTTGTTTTCTTCAAAATCTCCGCGACTGTAGCGCGATCGGCGAAGCTGATATGAGCCCCGGTCGCGTAGGTGGAGAGATGGGATAGGAAGGCCTGCGCCAGACGATCCGGGTCCTCAGCGAGCATCGAGCGCAGCGCATTGACATCATCAAAGGGACGTCCATCGGGGAGCTGACCGGTGCAATCTACCTCCAAGCTGCGATGGTAGTCGATCGGGTGGCCGTTCACTTTCTTACGTTGATCGTGTGGACCCTTTCCTCCGACCACGCGATATTTCTCTCGCCATTCACCAACAACGTCGAAACTCTCCAAGGCGAACCCATACGGGTCCATCTTGGCATGGCAGGCGGCGCAACTGATATTGTGGCGATGTCTTTCCAATTGCTCGCGGACCGTCGTTGCTCCGCGAACGTCGGGTTCAATCGAACCCACATCGGGTGGTGGTGGCGTGGGCACGATCCCGAGGATTTTTTCCATGACAAAGGCTCCTCGTTTCACAGGCGAGGTCGTCGTGCCATTCGCGGTGGTTTTTAAAACAGCGGCCTGGGTGAGGAATCCCCCTCGCACCGAACCCTCCGGAAGGGGGACACGCCGGAGGTCCCAACCGCGCACCCCTTCAATCCCGTAGAGTTTCGCGAGTGGTTCATTCAGCATGGCAAAATCGGATTTCACGAAGTGAGTGACGTTCAAGTCGTTTTTCAGCAACTCCGCAAAGAACGCCTCCGATTCCATCTGCATCGCTTCGCTGATCCAAGGCATGAATTCGGGATAGAGCTTCCGGTCAGGTTGAGTCGTGTTCAGCTGGCGTAACCCGAGCCATTGCCCGATGAAATTTTCCACAAACCGTTCCGCCCTCACGTCTTTGAGCATCCGTTCGGTTTGGGAGCGAAGAGTCGCAGGATCACTCAACTTTCCCTCATCTGCCAATTTCCCCAACTCTTCGTCAGGAAGCGTGCTCCAGAGGAAATACGATAGGCGAGTCGCCAGCGCGTGGTCATCAAGCTTTCCCACTGGCTCGCGTAACAACATGAATTCCGGTGAAGTCAAAATTTCACGATAGGCCAGAATCATCACGTCTTGAAATGCGGTACCATTGGCAAGCCTCTTCGTCACCTTCACGAGATACTCATCCAACTCCCCTTCGTTCACCGGGCGGCGCAAGGCACGACGCAAAAATTTACGAATGAGCCGCTCGGCGTCGAGCTCGGGCTGCTTCGACTCCACATAGACGACCGGGCGTTTCTCGCCACGATGTCCGTAGATGTCTTTGGGGAACGATTCAGGATTTCCACGCGCCCAGGTCTGTTGCCTCGGCTTGGGAACCCCGCTGTCTTCGGTCCATTCTTTGATCGCCAGATCGTCAAACAACGCCCGGTGATTTGGCGGCGGCCACGACTCATAGAGCGGCCCTTCAATTTCGACCCACTCGACCGCCACACCCGGAGCCGGGCTCATCGGACCGAGGACATCTTTGTTTTTGCCATGGGCGTAATCGCGAAAATTTTCGCACGATGCCGCGATAATCCGCAGGTGATCATCCGTGCCGTGCAGCATCCCGCCGCCACGTTCGATCCAAGCCGTGATCTCGCGCTCGGCAGGTTTGTTCGGCGGAAGATCGACTGTTCCATAATGCTCGCCTTTGGAAAACACCCCCCAGCCCAAAGCGCCGTGACGCTCCGTCGGAATCACCTTTGATCCGTCCCAAGCAAAGCTATAGCCGGAGACGCGCAGTTTGTGAAAGCCGGTGATCACCGGCTGGATCGCCGTCATCGTCCAGCGATAATCAGCGTCTTCATGGCGGAACAAACCGATCGCATTCGCGAACGGTGCGGTGTCGGTCAGGTGGTGCGCAGTGTCGGCGACAAAAGTCTCATCCCTCTTCATGCCCACCAGCGCGATTGCGGTTTTGTTCCCAATTGCGAGCCCAACCGATCCTTCGCATTCCTTGCCTTTCTTGCGGACGTTATCGGTAAGATTGAAGCGGTATTTAAAAACCGGTGGTTGCTCGGGAAAGGGGCAAAGCGCGGCGTCCAGCGCCTTGTCCACCGCAGCGAGATAGGACTCCATGTGCACAAACGACATATCCAGCGCGCCTGCAAGGCGGTCGAAACCGTGGGAAGTTCCATCCTCAGGTAAATCGTCCTTAATCCTCAGCGCCGGCATCGCCAACAGATCACGCAGCGAGTTCTCGAACTCGACCCGATTGAGACGTCGCAACCGCGAACGACCTTCCCGTTTTTGCTTGGCGGAATCCAGCGCGGCCAATTGCTCCGCCAAAGTTGCCAGCGTCGCGTCCCTCTCCTCAGCTTCCGGTCGTGGTTTCTTCGCTGGTGGCATCTCTCCCGAACGCACCCGATCATGAACCTTCACCCAGGTCTCCAAACCCGCTTCATCTAATTTAAGAGCAGTGAGATCGAGTTTTCCTTTTTGGCTCCCGGAATCGTGACAATCGAAGCAATGGGCTTCAAAGAAGGAGTTCGTCTCAGCCGTAACAGGAACCGGTAGCAGGATGGCTCCAATCGGGAGCAAGACGAGGAATTTCATGGATGGGCGGCGGGCATGGCGGGATGAAAGAGTTTACGGAGACTTCGTATTCCCCCTTTCGAGAGGAACCTCACAAAACGTCAGCGCTGCAATTCCGTTTTCTCCCTTTAAGAGAGTATCCTGGCTCCACTTGACCTCCTTGAGATAGGTGATCGTCTTTGCCTCCATCACCTCTTTCAGCTTCAAAGTGAGTGTGTTCCCGCTAAGACTGCCCGACGCAACTTTATCCCCTTCGCCATCGAGATAGAACTGCCCCGCCAATTTTTCATCCCAGACCACTGGTTGATCAAACTCCAGTGCGATTTCGTTTTTCGAGCTGCCAGGAAAAAACGCGCGCTGAAGATTGGGCGCGGTGATGGAAGCGGTGGGAACCTTGCCATAAAAATCCCGCTCGATCAGGGGCTGAATGAGCCGGGCAAACTCTGCCCAGCCTTCAAGTGGATAGTGGCAGGTCCCGGGCGGCTTAATGCCGAGCGTGGACATGGCATCCATGTTTGAGAAGAGAAACGGGAGCGTGCGCTGCTTCTCGCGCAGCCTGTCGCCCGACCCCTCACGTCCACCCATGCTGCACGAGTTTGGCCAGATCTGAAAAACATAATACTGCTGTACGTTCGGGAAATCCTCCTTCCAGCTCGCCGCCATCTCAACAAAGAGCCCTTGGTAACTTTCCCAACCAAAACCGCCGCTCGGCCCGGCCGAACCCTGGTCGTTTTCGCCTTGGTGCCAAAGGATGCCTCGGATGCCATGGGTCAGCTTTGCCTGCCGCACCCGCCAGAGCATCCGCCCGTATATCGTGGTAAGGTCGCTCGGGTCATCAGGGTTACGCTGGTGCTGGTCAATCCGGGTCCCACCGACTGCGGCATTGACGATGAAGATCGGTATCTTCTGGCTCGCGACGAGTCGTTTCGCAAGCTCCATCCCCCACCAGCCAAGCTCCGCCTTCTCTCCATTTTGCGCCTTCCACACCGGCCGGCACCAGAGATTGCCGGGATCGTCATTCGCATTGCGCGGCGCACGTCCGTAACTGCGGATCCACTCGCTTGTTTCGGGTGGCGATTTCGCACCGGTATCAGTTGCCAGCGCATTCGATTGACCGTCGATGATGTAGGCATCGCCGCAGACCAGATCGTCCACCCTCTCCAGCACGGTATCGCCGGTGCCAAATTCCACTTTGTATTTAATTAGCCCCGGCTTGAGCTTCGTCAATAAGGCATACGACTTGTCCGCTCCGACCTTCGCCCTCTCGGTCTTCACAAGCTTGTCGTCGGCGTAGAGTCTGAGGAAAACCGAGTCCGCGGCTTTTGCCAGAGTCCCGTTGTAGCGAAGCGTGCCTTCGCCTTTTTCGTCCCTCGAGTAGAACTGGCCCGCAATCGGCTTCTCGTTTTTCTCAGGAGTCCGCTCCACCCAGGCGTCGTAGGCGGGCTCCGTCACTTCAATCATCGCGCTCTTCGTGATCGCTTTCCCGCCGTTGTTCAGCGTGGCTGTGACGATGAGCTTCCCGCTGTTCTGCGCGCGCTTCAGAATGAGTTTCCCCGGAGCGATTTCCTTGATCACTGCGAACGGCCCCGCGCTCCATTCCAGTTTCAAATCGCCCGCGCCCGCAGACTTCATCGCCTTCAGATTCGTCACCTGCGGCACCACCTCGATCGTCGATCGTCCGTCCCAATTCTCCGGCACGGCGAAGGTGAATATCGGGTCAGGAATCGCCTCCTTGATCAAGATCGTGATGTCCTTTGTCCGCACTCCGTCCGGATAAACCGCCTGACATTGGAGCGTGACCTCCTGATCCCCCGCTACGCGACCGGCATCAAAGGTGAAGGCGAATCGATCTACTGCTACAAGCGCTTCCTTGTCTTTGCTTTTTAGCGTCCAATACACCTTTAACGCACCTCCGGCTTTCGCGATAAAATCCACCTTTTCCCCTTCGGTGACCGTCGACCTTTCAGGGGTCACCGCAAATTCATCCCCACTCTGCACGATCGGACCGACCAGCGTCTGATGCGGCTTTTGATTCTCGAATTCAAGCTGCACCCAATCCGCCGACCGCGCCACTTTTGCAATACGCACTTCGTCAAGATCACCGACAAAATCGTAGTTATGATACCAACCTCCCAGCCACAATCGCGACGGTGTTTTGATGTCGAGCTTCGTCGTGGCCTCGGCGTCGAGTTTGCCATTGATATAGAGACGCCGCGGCTCCTCACCAAAGACGTGCGTGACATGCACCCACTCGTTCATCGGCAAACGGCTCTCGCCTTTGATGTCTGAAAAATCGCTATCAATGTGAATGTGTGGTGGACTTCGGAATTGCATCCGCACCTTGCTTCCACGACCTCCGCCCTCGTTGCCCCAGCCGATGATGGTTCCGTTCGGCTGCTCGGCGCGGAACCAAAGCGACGTCGTGTGCGCGCTCCCACCCGATGGGTAGTTTGAAATTTTCTCCCCGCCGAAAACACCCGCTTTGCCGGGGAAATTCCGGGCTTTCCCGATCATCCCCGCCGTCAGAGTGGTGCCCTTGTCATCCGATTCCAAGGTGCCGACCTCGTCCTGCACGACCTCGCCGAGATGCCACACACTGACAAAGCCGTTGGACTCGTTGAACACCGCCTTTCCGTCCGACTCGCTGGCAACGTTCGGGTTCCCCCAGAACATCTGGATCATTTCTTGCGCGTTTCCTTTGATCGTCGGCAGGCGCACCCAGATGCTCGCCGAACCATCAATCGCACTCCAATCTTCGATCTCATACTTCAATGGCTCGCCTGCCGTTGTTGCAAAACGAAGGTCCGCGCCATCGGCTTTGGCCTGCGCGAAATCGAACCAATCTTTGTCAATCCTTACCAGCACGGGAAAACCCTCGACCACCGCACCCGTCGGCAGATCCGCGCCGTCCGGAGTGGTAAGAATGGCGAGTTTTCCGGAGTACTTCCAGTCGGTGAAAAATTCCTGCGCGCTGGTTGCGAGCGGAAGCAACAAGGCGATGATTAGAGAAGTCGTTCGTTTCATTTTGAGGTTCGGGGCGCTGAAGGCACGAGTCGGAGGCCGACGGCGAACTTACCACCACCGTATGTCGCCTCGGTCGTAATGAGTCCAAATTCACGGATCGTCGACGTGACCAGATCAAGCTGAACGAACCCGACTATCTTTGCCTGCGCAACATTTCGGTCATCTTTGTGGTAAAAGGGATGTTTCATCTTCAGCGCGCCACTCAACCGCAGCGTGGCGGTTTCCCCCTCCGCATCAATCGCAATGACTTTGGCATCGAGCCGCTGGAGATCGAAGACATTCTTCAAGACATCGTTGTTTTCGGTGGAGGGATAAAAATGAGTGAGTAACTTGGCCGACACTTCGGGCTCGATCCGCCATTCCTCCCCATCCTTCGCCACGGGCGGACGAAACTTGGCCCCCTCTTTGGAGGTCAGCACGATCCAGTTCTCCACCACCCCTCCCCAGGATCCGCCTCCGCCCAACGCGCGCGAAACGAGATGCAAAGCAACGGAGTCTTTGGCCAATCCTGCCGGCGGGGTTGATTGCGGCTTCGGTTTCACGAGGGTCCCACCCGCCGGAATGCCGAGTCGGCCGATGTTGCGCTTCAAAGTGGCGAGCAATTTCTCCGTCTTGGCAGCCTCCGCGACGTGCATCGAATCGATGACCCTGCCATCGGGCGAGGTAAGGTAAACATGCACCGTGCCGGCCGACATTTCCCCATCGAGCGCCTCACGATAGATGCGGGTAAATTCACGACGCTCCTCCGCGGGCTGCGGACCCTCGCCGCGGTAGTCTTCGTTCACGGCATAGACGGGCACGAAATGCGCATTGAGAAGCTTGATGATCTCTGGATTCGAGAGCGGACCCGCCCTCATTGCGAAAGCCCCGCCTCAGCAACGACCGAGGTTGATGCGCCCATCGTGGGTAAAGAGAAAGACTGGACGCCGGTGTTTCTTTGCCAGTTGCAGTGCGTGGCGGATGTCGTCGGCCCAGCCGATTTCATCGAGGCGCTTTTCCTCCGCCCTCGGCTGCAAGGCTGCGATTCGTTTCGAGACCCAGGCGGGCAGTTCCGCATCGCTGGCGGTCACTTCTTTGGTCTCAGCGGAGGCGCCAAGGGGCATGAACGCCCATACCAAGGACACGATGATCGTCTTCAAATGAGATCTAAAATGCATTACCCTGATACGCTTCACGATCAGGATATTGGTCAGGCTATTTCTTCCCCGGTGCCGGCTTTTTGAGCGAACTCAAATACTCGACAAGATCAACCAGTTCCTCCGGGGTCATGAGACGGTGAAGGCCGGGGTACATGAGGGATTGAGAATACTGCTTCTTCGACGCCACCTCCGTTTTCAGGACGCTCCGGCTCGCGCCACCGATCATGGTGAGCGTCATGGATTCCTCCGACTCGGTAACGATTCCAAGGAGTGAAGTTCCGTCTCTCAAGGTGACTTCCCAGCCTTCGAATCCCATGCTGATCCCGGCGTTGGGCTCCATGATGGCCTGGTAGAGCGCTTCCTTGTTCAGTTTCTCGCCGATTTCGGAGAGCCCCGGACCGAAGTTGATCCCAACCGCGCCCGCCTGGTGGCAAACGGTGCACGTCTTGGTTGCGAAGAGCTTCCTCCCATTTTTCACGTCGCCGGTGCGCTTAACCAACTCCACCACCAGCGGAAACTCGCCCTTCCCGCTCGCAAAGAGAGACCGGGCTTCCTCGCGCACCTTGGGATCGCGGGAAAGCATGAGAAGGTCCGAGGCGGTTTGCTTGAGATCATCAGCGAGTTCACCCGCTTTCACCATGGCCAGGAGTTCGGGATGCTTTCCCGGGGTCGGATCGTAGATCGCCTTCAGGGCCGCCGAACGGACCACGGCGGGCCGGGATTGATCGGCGAGCACCCTCGGCAACTCGGCGAGAAGATTGGGATCACCGGTCAGGGAGATCGCCTTGGCGGCGCGGGACGCCACCTTGCCATCTTCGCCCTTGAGGGCCTTCACGAACAGGTCGCTGCCACCAAGACCGACGAGTATGGAGGCGGCCTCGGCCCCGATCGGAGCATCCGCCTTTTCAAGGGCGAGCCGGAGCACCCCGGCAGCTTCCTTCTTCAGTTCAAAACGCCGAATCAGATCGAGGTAGCGGTCGCCGGCCCAATTGACCTTCAGGTAGCGGGCCACTGCCCCCTGCGCCTTTTCAGAACTACCCAAATCGAAATCATCAAGCCGGAGAATGGTCTCTATGATGAGAGCATCCTTCGCCTCGTCCCCAAACGCGGCGGGCGCAAGTAACAGGAGCAAAACTCCGGCGACGCGGAAATGATAAGCGCACATGGAGAAGGTTGGGTTAGAGGTCGAGCAAGCTCTCCAGAGCCTTCTTCTTCTCCTCTCCGCGGTGGAAGTCGAAGGCCCGCATGTAGCGCAAGGAGTCGTGGTCCTTGATCGACTTGTCCTTGATAATCTTGACGAGGTATTCGGGCGCGGCCTTCGAACGGCTGCGCCACACGATGTCTCGTCCACCGTCCGACTTCCACTGGTCGCCTACCTTCACCAACCAGGCCGCGAATCGGGCGTCCGCGTGGAGATCGGATCCGATGCCCAGAGCTTCAAGGTACCAACGGTCACTTCCCTTGTGTTGGAGCGCGAGTTCAGTCCAGAGTGCGTTGGCCTGATCCGATCCATCGAAACGCAGGGCGATCGCGGCCTCCCGGCGGACTGCCGGAGACTTGTCTTTCACGACCTTGGCGACCGTCTCCGGAAGGCTGAGCCCAAGCTGACGTGCGAGACGGATTCCCACGATGCGGATGTCCGGATCGGAATCGGCGAGCGCCAAATCAACGGAAGACTGCCCCCTTCCGGCAGATTTCCCGAGCACCCAGAGGGCGCGGGCGCGGTGCCGGGGATTCTCGCTTTTCCAGATTTTCTGAAGCGCAGACACGGCCTTGTCGCCCATCTTGTGTAGAGCCATCCACGCAAGATAGCGGGTCGCTCCATTCGGGCTGGTCAGTGCCGTGGCGGCGCCATCGGGCGTCGAAAAATCAGCCTTGGGAACCGAGTGCTTCGATCCGGGAACCGCGACCCTAAAAATCCGGCCCCGTTTCAAGTCACCCATGGCATGTCCGCCCACCCCGGGATCGTACCAATCTGCGACCAAGAGTGATCCGTCTGGAGCCACGCAAACATCGGAGGGCCGAAACCACTTGTCCCGGGAGCCCTTCAAGATGTTGATCATCTTGGCGGAGTATCCCGCCCCTTCAGTCTTCGCCGGATAGGCGCGTGTCACATTAGGACCCGCATCACAGTGGATGACCTGATTCCGGAAAATGGAAGGAAGAACGGAGCCCTCGTAAACAACAATACCAGTGGGAGATCCCTGACCGGTCTGGAGGAGATTTGGAACCACTCCGGGATCGTTGAGATGCCAATGGCGGAGCGGGATTTCCTGCTCGATGTTCGTACGTTTGTCACCCCATCCCCCTCCAGTCATCTCGTCGCGGTAGCCATAGTTGCCATATTCCATCACGAAGTTGATCCGCACTCCCTTATTGCCGTCGTCATCGTTGTCGCTCTGCCAGATCGTCCCAAAGGAATCGACGCAGACCTCCCAGTTGTTACGGAAATTCCAGCCCAGAGTCTCGACATTCGATCCGTCGAGGTCACAGCGAAACACCATGCCCTGCTGGTAGGGCTTTCGATCAGCTTTCACCAGATTTCCGGCTTTGTCGGTGATGGTCTCTCCGGCCGCGTTCGCGAGTTGCCGGGAAGCATTGCCAAAATTGAAGTAGAGTTTCCCGTCGGGACCGAACGAAAAGGCGTGGATCCCATGATCGTGTTGCGCACCCCCGATCTTGGTAAATATCGCTTCCTTCTTGTCGGACTTGAGATCGCCGTCTTCGTCAGTCATGATAAAGACATTGTCCCCCACCGAGACGATCACTTTGTTGCCGAGCACGCAAATCCCGTGAGCTGAATCAATGTCCCGACCCTGATAAAACACCGTCGACTTGTCCGCCTTCCCATCCCCGCTGGTATCTTCGAGAACCAGGATGCGGTCCCCCTCCTTGCGTTTCCCGTTATGTCCGCGATAATTAATGACCTCACAGACCCAGACTCGACCGAGATGGTCAATGTCGATGCTGGATGGGCTCAGCATCATCGGCTCGGAGGCAAAGAGGCTGGCTTCCAGGCCCTCCCCTACATCGAGGCCGGCAATGGCTTCAGCGGGCGGCACTTCCGCGAATCCCGAACCGATGAGAAGGAGGCCGGCACCGAGGCGGCCGGAATATCTGAAGAGGGAACTTTGTCTATTGTGTTTCATGGCAGCAAATTGATTAAACGAGCGTTTGTTACAAACGCGGCAAGCCGCGGCGATCTATCTTTCAACTCAATGTGGGTAGGTGTCGAATCTTTCCCCGGCGGAAAAAATCCCGGCGGCGTCCCCGGTCGTAAATTGTTACAGCAGCCGTGACCAGACTGTAAGATAGTGGCACTAAAAAAGCTACGCGCAGCGCACGACTACAAAATACCTGCATATCGAAGTAAACGCTGATGTCGCTTGCTTTCTATACTATTCTCTAGTCGGATTTCCCATGCTCGGAAGCCCTCTTTTTCTAATTTTCTTCTCAGGCTTGCTCTGCACCTTGCTTTCCTCGGCCCAAGAGTCAACCACGGCTCGACGCCGCAGGCGAAGGGATCACCCTGAGCATCTCCAACGATCCACTCCTACTGCTCTACAAGAGAGAACAAGGACTCGCCGGAAAACTGGAAGCGCCACGCGCCCTTTTGACCCGGCCATCTCAAAAACCAAAGCGAGGCCAATCCGCAGAGCTTACCCTAACCGGAGCCCAGGGAGTTAAGATCCTCGCGCCACCGTTCTGGAGCGTCAACGATCTGCAACAAACCTTACGCTCACACCACCCATAGGTGAAAGTGCCGTGCGCGAAATCGAAGTGAAGATCGGATTGGCAGGAGCGCGCGGCGAGCTAGGCTTGCGAATGCCAATCGCCGAATGATCGGGTCGCTCATTTTCCAAATTTCTGTCGCGCCCGGTTCTTAAACACGCCCTGCGCTTTCCCGCCCTCGCCCGGATAGCCGCCGTGTTGCACCATCCAAATCAGCACGAGTCCTTCATCTGGACGGATCTCCATATTGGTCGCGTGCGCCCCGCCGTGACCGAACCAGTCGCCTCCGACTGAGAGCCCCAGTCCATAGCTTTGCTTGAGTGGCTCAGGCGTCTGACGCCTAGTGAGTTCTTTAAAGGCCGCTTCGCTCAAATAGCGCTTTCCGTTGAACTCTCCACCACGGAGCAGCATCTGGCAGAACTTTGCGGTGTCCCCTGCGGTTGAAAAGAGCCCGCCAGCCGGCATCGGAAAACGGCGGTGACGATCCGTGAGTGGCATCGTGAGTTGGCCCAGACCGAACTCTTCCAAGTTGGTTTTCGCCGTGTCCGGTCGATACGACTTTGCAAGACGCGAAAGCTGTTCCTCTTTTGGCCAAAAAGTGGTGTCCTTCATCCCGAGCGGGTCAAACAAGCGCTCTTGCATGAAGTCCTCGTATTTCTTTCCGCTGACGACCTCGATGATCCGGGCAGCGGTGTTGATGCCAGCGTTGGAGTATTGGTAGTGGGTCCCTGGTTCGGTTTGCAGCGTCGTCATGGCGTAGCTGCATACTGCCTTATCCAGCGGTAATCCATCGAGCGTGGGCTCTTCGATCGCAGATTTGAACGGCAGACCGCTGGTGTGACTGAGCACCTCGCGAATCGTGATTGGATGTCCTGGTTTTTTCAGCAAGACGTGCGCGCCATCTCTTTCGGCGACGACCATCTGCCCGCGGAATTCCTGCAGGTGTTTTTCGACCGGGTCATCGAGAGCAACCTTACCCTCATCGACCAACATCATGAGCGCGGCCGCGGTCATCCCTTTTGTCTGCGAGGCGATCCAGAACATCGCATCAGTGTTCAGTTTCCGACCAACAGCGATATCTGCAAATCCTACCGCATCGACAGAAAGCACACCGTCCCTATCTGCCACGAGCGCAACTGCTCCGGCGAGTTCATGCTTGGCCACGAACGGTTGAAGGGTATCGGCGGAAGATCGCAACGGTTTCGCTGAAATCAGCAAAGGCGCCAGCAGGGCCATGAGGAGGAAGGTATTTTTCATCGGTTCCATTTAATTCTCTTTCTAAGTCCACACCGAACAAAATGGACTCCACCACCTGGCTCGCCTACCTTCGCACCGGGTATCCGAGGTCGCAGGCAATGACCACAAGGATACTCGCTTGTTTGGCACCCCGATTGCAACCAGCAGACACCACAAGCAAGATAAGAGCCGTGAAATTTTTTCAGGATGAATTTATTCACGTCCATGAAATTGTTCTTCGCGTGGAATGGCCACCACGTTCCAGGCGGCTGGAAAAAAGCGAATCACCCCGCCCGGTCGATAGCCTTCCAGTAACATCCCGCACTCCACTTGAATTTGCAGCCCGCTGCAGCCAGGGCGAAGCGGGACTTTGCTCCGCTTCACGATGTTGCCGCCTTTGCGATCGTTGACCGGGTCGTAGGTCATGAGGCAATCCCGGGCCACCGCGATGGTTCCCTTTGGTTTGAGCTCGTCCTTGGCGCCACCGGAGGTCGGCCAGCCGAGTGGCTCGGGCACGATGATGTCAAAGTCGTTGAACAACTCCCGGTCGACTCCATCGAAAAAGGTCAGGGTTACGATCTTGGTCTTGTCATCGACGGCGTCCACCCAACCGGGAATCCCGCGCTCTCGAATGTTGCTGCGATGACGTTCAAGTTGACGGACCGATGCCAGCTCGCGGCTCTTTTCATCGAGCCAAATATGAATCACGCGACCCGGTCCATAGAGCGTGGCCCAGGTCAGGTTCATTTGCACCGTTTGCCCCGGCTTGATGCTTTCGAGCGTTCCAAATCCAGCGCCTTCGTAAACCACGGTGTGAGAAACGAGATCAAAGATCTTGGCATCACCACCCACGGCCTTCCCGTCTTCTTGCAGCGTGGCAGTGAGCTTCTTGGTGGTGAAATCGACCTGGTCAACTTTCCAGATCTGATTGCGTCGGGCGCGGTAGGAAAAATCATCCTCCAAGCGCAGGCATCGCGTGAAGTCGACCTCGGGCGAAGCCCGCACCTCGTTGACATTGTGGGATTGTCCATTTCGAAGAGTCCAATGCTTTGTCTCACCTTTAGGTCGTTCATAAAACCAACCATGGAGATGCGTCCCGATGGGGATGTCCTGCAATGCCGCGGGCTGATTTTGATAATAGATCGATCCGTAGGGCAGCATCAATGCCGTGAGCGGATAATCCATCAAAGCACGACTCTGGCTATCATTGCGATCGACCCGGATGATCACTTTTCGCTCCGGATGATCGAGACCAATCAACTCTCCGGAAACATAGTGCGCGGAACCTTCCGGAGGGAACTCACCTTTGATCGGCTGAAACCAGGGCAGGCTTTCGTCTTTGTTTTCGTCTGTCCGATACGCTTCCTGCGCGAAGACCGGGGTCACGATTGCCGCTAGACAAAGGTAGAGGAATATTTTGCAAATCGTCATTATGCTACCACTTCGGAGATCACGCCCAGGCTGTCCTGGAACGCTTCGGTTTCGACGTCGACCCGTTGCAACATCGTCAGAAGAAGATTGCTGAGCCGGGCCCCGGCATCGACCGGACGACCGCAGATTTTGTAATGCGCATTGGCGTCGGTCACCGTGTATTTCCCAATCGTGGGCAAATTAAAATCAACATGCTGTCCATGTTTTACGCCGAGATTCTTTCCGCCGGCATAGATTGTGGGCAGGTTTGCATTTCCGTGGCTATGACCGTAGGCCATGCCACTGCCCCAGAGGACTTGCGTGGTATCCAACAAGGTCCCGCCCTCTTCCTTAAGCCCCTTCAGTTGATCGAGAAAGTAGCTGAATTGCTCAATGAGAAAGGCATCGGTCTGGGTGAGACGACGAAGTTGTTCAGGGTCCCCATTGTGATGAGAGAGACCATGCCGCGCCTGCGAAATGCCAATGTCCGGGATCGCCCCGCCATTTGATTCGCTGCAAATCATACAGGTAATGACGCGCGTCATGTCGGTGCGCAGAGCCAGAACCATCAAGTCATAGAAGAGGCGATGATAATCCTGAACCTGGTTCTGATCCATCTTCCGCGAAAACTTGCTCGCCTCGCCGGGAGCGAGTTCAGGCCGGGGAACATCCAGCCAGGCGTCCGCGCGCTCGGTGCGAACTTCGACCTGGCGCACCGCGGTGAGATACTCATCGAGTTTACTCTGATCCTCGGTGCCCAGTTTGCGATTCACCCGTTGGGCATCATCCAACACCGCATCGAGAATGCTGCCACGTCGATTCAATCGTCGTCGCACCGCCTCTTTTCCGCCCTTTTCACCAACGAACATCCGTTCGAAAATCGACTTCACGTTGCGTTCTGCCGGAAGCTGAATGCCATCGCGCGACCAGGCGAGTGAATGACCTTCGATGGCCATTTCCAGTGAAGGAAACCGGGTGGAAACGCCCTGCACTTCGGCCATCAATTGATCTGCGGAGATGCTATTGCGAAAGGCTCCGCCATTGCCGGGCACATCGGCACCGGTCAACCACACCTTGTCGCAGTTGTGATGTTTCCCCAGCACCATGGGATGATGCAACCCACTGATCGGCGACACCTCCTTCCGGTGGCGTTCCAGTGACTTCAAGGGAGATGTGAATTCGTAATCCGCGCCCGCCTTCTCAATCTGCCAGGTGAGCGTGTTGACTCCATTCGGAATATACAGGAAGACGCTGCGCTTTGGCTTCTTCGGCTGCGACCGGGTGGCCGCCATGCAATCGAGCATGGGCAGCGCGATACTGGCACCCAGCCCGCGGAGCATATGGCGACGACTGACATGCCATTTGTTGCTTTGTATATTCATCGTTTTTGGAAGAGGTCTGAGAGAACGAAGGCTTCGAGGATGTCGCGAACACGGTAATCTTTCTCACGTCCGATCGCTTCAATCGACTCTAATTCGTCGCGATCATCGAAGGTCATGGTGCGGCGTGTGCCGTAGATCGCGAGCTTTTCGATAAAAGTCGCGTTGAAGGAATCCAGGTCCGTCATGAGCAACTTTCGGAACTCCCTGGCGTTCTGAAAAGTGCGCCCGTCCGGTAATTGTCCACTGGCATCGACCACCGGATCGTCGCCGGTTCCCTCCACCTTTTCATGGGTGCGCCATTCGCCAATGGCATTGTAGCTATCGAAAGCCAAACCATAGGGGTCGATACTCTTGTGACACGAAGCGCAGTTCGGATCGTGAATGTGAGCCTTGAGCTTCATCCGTAAGGTCGCCTTGGGCTCATCCAAGGGATTGGGCTCAATGGGATCAACATTAGCCGGAGGCGGAGGAGGACTTTTCCCAAGAATGGCTTCGGATACCCATACTCCACGATGAACCGGACGATGACGGGTTCCGTCCGAAGTCAGCGATAGCACCGAGGCATGAGTCAACAGTCCTCCGCGCTGGTTATCGGGTCGCAGAGAGACGCGTTGAAACTCATCTTTGGTCACCTTGGGAATTCCATAAAACCTCGCGAGTCTCGGGTTCACCATCGTCCAGCTCGAATCAATAAACTCGCGCAAGTTCAGCCCCTGATGCACCACCTCGGCAAAAAAAGCCTGCGTCTCGCCCACCATGCTTTTTTCCAAATGATCGTCGTAGTTTGGGTAAATCTTCTTGTCAGGCGGAAACATCCCCACCTTGCGCAAATGCAGCCATTGGCTGGCAAACGATTGCGTGAATCGCTCCGCACGGGAGTCCGCCAACATACGTTGGAATTGTGCCCGCAATACCTCCCTGTCCCGAAGCTTGCCGCTCTCCGCCAGCTCAAACAATTCCTGATCCGGCATGGTGCTCCAGAGGAGAAAGGACAAGCGCGTTGCCAGTTCCCAATCATTCAAGCGATGTCGATTGACGTTCTCGTCGCCCTCGGCAATGAACAGAAAGCTCTTCGAACATAGAATAGCGATCATACCCGCCTTCACCGATTCTTTGAACGACTCTCCGGCTTTCAGTTCGGCTTCGACGATGCCAACATAGGGATCAAGTTCGCCCTCATACAAGGGACGACGGAAAGCGCGCCGGGCCATCTTCTCAAGACCTTCGCGGACCGCTTCGATCGATTCCTCCGCGGCCATGTAGGAATCGCGACGTTTCTGTTCTTCCGGGGTGATGATCGGACCGCGCATCGAAATGGAATCGATGATCAAAATGGGAAAGCGTGGCTTGCCCTCCTCATCGGTGATCTTCATCTGCCAGGGAGCCCGGGGATAGGCCGTGGTGATAAACGGAATTCGACTGCCCGCATTGGTGCGGGGATGACGCCGGAGTCCGTTTTGATTAAGCACGTGAATCTCCGGGCCCCAGACATCGGGAAAGTGAACGCGAAAAGTCACCGTGATCGGCTTGTCCTCCGGCGCGATGATATCCTGCTCGAACAAGATACGGTCCAACTTGTGTTCGTAGACCTGCATCCGGGGAGCCGGACCACCTGCCGGAGTGATGCCGCAAACGGTGTAGCTGATTTCGTAAATCCCCGCGCCAGGGAAATTAAATTTCGGTCCCCGGTAGGGATTCGATCCTCGGAAAATCTCACCGGAAGTCGTCAGAGGAACCCGTATCTTATCGAGGAGTCCATCTGCTTTCAAGCGTTCGTAGTGACTGTCGTGTTCTCTCAGTTCGGCAGCGCGTTTGCTGACTTCGAGATACTTGATGGGGTCATCCGGATAAGCCTCGTCCAACACGACCTCGGCGGCCTTGATGTATTTCTCGATGTGCGTCGGAGAAAGGGTCAGAACAGAACCGATTCGCTCGAAGCCATTCCATTCCGGATCTTCCAAAAGCCCGCCCGGATCCGTGGCATCATACTCGACCCCAATGAGGTCGCGCACCGCGTTGACATATTCCTCGCGGGTCAGTCGATGATATGAAACCTTATCCCGTCGAGCCATCCGCGCCGACTCGCCCTCTCGAAGCCGCTCGGAAATCCAACCGACAATCCGGGCGCTCTCATCGGCGGCAGGGAGATTTTCTTCATCTTCCGGCGGCATTTCCCCGGAACTGATCCGCTCCATCACCTCGGCCCAGAGAGGCGTGTCGTGCTCTCCCACCTTCTGCGAAAGCTCATCGAGCCGGAAGTCGCTCTTCTGCTTCTTTTCGCCATGGCACCGGACGCAATGCTGCTCGAGATAGGGTTGAAGATCCTCTTTGAAAGAAGGTTGGGCAATCGCACTAACGACCGTTCCGAAAAGCCAGGCGAGAAGGATCAACGGAGAGGGACAGTGCATTGAAAAAGAAATACGGCGGTTAGCTCCACCGGTTTTCAAGGGATTTCCCCATAAGCTTCGAGGTACGAGCCACCCATTTGGGGGGGATTGTCCCCCGCCCAAGATAGCCCCCCGACAAGTCAATCTTTTCGCTTCCGGTGATAGGACTGTTGGACACGACCTGTAGCTTTGAAGCGTTTCCACCAAACAATCGCTGCCGAAATAGAGCTAGGCAAAAGGACCCGCAAATTTACTTTTAATCAATGAAGGAAGCACCAAAATCTCCCGATCCTGAAAAGACCCGACCAGGGCTTTTTTCGAGCGGGATACCGCTCCCCAACACGCATAAACCACGGTCTCTGCTTCTCCGTTCTCCCCCTTCTGGTCCGGACCAACTGCTGCTTCAGGAACCTTCCACCAAAATAAAATTTTCAGCAGTAGTATGACCGCGGTGGCATCAGCTTTGATCGTGTTCGGGCTCACAGCATTGGCGGAATGGCTCCATGGCCGGCGCATTCGGGTGGCGGAACGGCTGGCTTTCGGGCCGGCGGGAGCCCGGCGCTGGACGCGCTTGCTTCCAATACTACGACCAGTGAGCCTGGCGGCGTTTACCTGGGGGCTGGCGACCCTGATCCTTCTGAAGACGGGCCGGGACGATGATTTCGCGGATAGCGAGGGTGGCGAAGCAACACGGCTGGTGTTTGTGGCGGATCTTTCACCGAGCATGTACTTGGAAGACGCAGGACCTGACGGCTTGCTGACCCGTCAGGCCCGCATGCGTGAAGTGGTGGAGGGCATCCTTCAGCGGGTCAGCGGAAATCTTCGCTTCGGTGTGATCGGTTTTTACACCGAATCGTTGCCGGTGGTGATGGAGGCACGTGATCCCGAGCTGGTGCGCAATGTTTTCAATGGCCTGCCGGTCACCTATGCCATGCCGCTGGGAAAAACGGATCTGGGCCGGGCGGTGAACGAGACGCTGGAACTGGTGGCGGATTTTCCGGAAAACAGCACCCGGATCATCCTGTTCACTGACGGGGATTCCGTAAACCTGGTGCCGATCGCTCAGCGGCCGAAGTCAGTAAAAGAGGTGCTCGTGCTTGGCATCGGCAATCCAAACAAGGGCCTCTACATCGACGGGCATCAGTCGCGGCAGGAAGCCGGAACGTTGCGCAGCGTGGCGGCCTCGTTAGGCGGTGCCTATGAAGACGTAAACACGAAACATCTTGCCACCACAACGCTCGGCGACCTGGTGGTTCCGCTGGCACCGTTGAAGAGAGGGCTGAACCTCGAGCAGATCGCGATATTGGCGATGGTGCTCGGCGCTTTAATCAACGCATTCCTGCCAATCGTCCTGGAGTTCTTCGGCAGCGACTGGAAAGTGAACCCTAAAAAACGCCGAGCCACGAAGGCTCCTGTCATCGTGGAGGGGACGACATCATCATGAGAAAGTTTTTCACCCTGCTCTGGCTGCTCTGTCCGGTGGCGGCGCTGTATTACCACTACAACGAGGGGCAGGATCAGCTCGCCCGGATGGAGGCCCAAAAGCATGTGGAGGAAATTCGCGAGGCCGAGCAAATCGCGGAACCCGACTGGGCCCAGATTATCGAGGAATACGACAAGCTCGACGGAAAATTGCCGAGGGACGAACGCCCCCTGGTGCGGCACCAGATTCAGCTGGCCAAATCGAAAGCGCGTCTGGAGATGCTCGACGTCGCGATGGCCGCGGAGGAACTAACGCGACTACTTCAGGAGACCGCCCAGACGCATGGCGAGAACGCCGCGATCACCCGGGCCGTGCGCGAGACGCTCGGCAAGGCGCACTATTACGCGGCCTATCTTCTCAAGACCAGCGGCGCGGCGGAGTCCGAATGGCGGCCTTATGCCGAAAGAACCCGGCAAATTTTCCGTTTCCTAGCCGAGCATCAGGAGCCCGGTGCGCTCGCTAACTACGAAGAACGCGTGGCGGCCGAATTTCAAAAGACAATCAGTTCCAAGCAATCCCCATGAATATTTCTCCTTCGATCCGAATCGGTCTTGCCGGCTCCATCCTCGCGCTAGGCCTGGCCATGACCCAGGAGCAAGATAAGAAACCGTCGACGATCATCGAAGGAGTCAAAGGCGTCGAACAGGAGGCCGTGGAGAGCGTCAAAAAGGTCGAGCCATCAACCGCAACTCCGGTCGCGGAAAGCAGCGCCGTGGGAGTAAAGAAGGTCGATGGCGTCAACTCGATCGACGGCGTGAAAACCCCGGCACCGAATTCCGTCAAGCCGGTGACTCAGCCCCCGCCAGTCGGCTCCGCGGTGAACAGCATTCGCGCAGTCAAAGGCGTCCAGGGGATCGTCGTGCCGAAGCAGCGGAATCTGGAAGCCGCGCTGCTGATCGAGTCGGGTGCAGGGCCAACCGGACCGGCAGCCGCCGCCGCAGCGGCGGGACTTTTCGGACCTCCGGGAATCGCGCCGGGACCACCAAGCAAGGAAGACGGCCGCGTTGATTTCCAGGAATTCGAGAAGCAGAACACGCCGGGATCATAATTGGGCACCTCGCGCCTGTATTTAACTCATTTCCCCAGCCACATGATTGCTCATTTCCACCGATCCATCGCAGCTTCCGCAGCCATGGCCCTCGCACTCGCCCTCTTCGTCGCCGCCTCGGCGAACGCTCAGGAGCCTCCCCCCGCGGCCGACCCGCCCGTCCAAACTCCAGTGCCCGTCGAGCCAGCAGATCCCCCGCAGCCAGACCCAAAGCTCATTGAAGAAATCGAAAGGATGCTCAAGCAGCGATACTCGCGGGATCCGAGTGATCTGCTGCGTCATCTTGATCGCGTCGGCACGACCGATCCGGCGACCTTGACCGTGACGGACCGCTTCAACCAGCACTTCATCACCGGAGATTGGAATCGCCTCCGCGCGGAGTTGGCGCAGATGCCGCTGGAACTGCCTCGCAAACTTTATGACAAGGTGCTGGCAGACCTGAGTCAGAACCAGAAGCCCAACATGCAGCTTGAAGACGTGCTTGGTCTCGCAGACGCGGTGCCCGGCGAGTTCACCTCGGACAACCTCCGCAAGCTTGGCCAGCTCATCAAGGTCGCTGTGCCTGTGGGCGAGAGCTACTGGTTGGTGGATCGGTTGAGGAATGGTTCCGACAAGGTCGGTGGCGCGGATCCGGGCACGCGCCTCACCGCCGCGCGTATTCTCATGGCCGCGAACTTCAAAGACCTCGCTCGCGAGTACTTGCCTCCGGTGGCGGACATCGAGAAACTCAGCGACGAAGGGCTGAAGCGGGAATTGCTCAGGTTCGTCGCCACTCAAGAGGAACGCGTGAACGCCCAGCGCGCCGATGTGCAGCGGGTCTGGGACAAAAATATCACCGAAGTGCTGACCCCTGTATTGGAACGGGGGAAGGCATGGGAGAAAACCCGGGCGAGTGACGCGATCGCGAAGGTGCTGACCCAGGTGCCGATCAGCACTCTCGAATCGGTTTTGACAGAAGCCGCGAAGACCAATCCCGAAGGGGCGATGCGCTTGGTCAGCGCCTTTACGCAAAAGGTGCAGAATGAACGCAACCATGCGGTCGAGAATCGAACCGAAAACCTCGCCGCGCAGGCTACCATCGCAAACCTCCTCATTGGCGTCGTGAAGCCGGGCGAGCAGCCGTGGAACCGGATCTTCGAGATGATGGCCGATCAGTGGATCGACCAGGCGGACGCCACCCACACCGAGATGTCAAAGCAACGCCCGGGCAAGTATGTCGAGCCTGAGGAATTACTTGCGGTAGCGCCTTCCGGAAAGTGGGCGGCGGCGTTGCCATCGAGCATGCGTGATCGAATCGATGTCAGCATGTCGCGCCTCATTCTCACCGGCTCCCGGTTTGATCAAGCGGCGGATCGAATTGTCGAAATTGGGAAACGGAGCCCGGCCGCCGGCGCGGCGCTGGCCGAGGAATTCCTGGTGGTCTGGGCCAAGAGCCACAACCCGGAAATCCCGGAGAACCTGCGCCGCAAGTATGGGCTGCCCGAGGACGCGCGCATTCCGGTCACCCCGATCATGATGGAGAAGAACATCAACAGCCTCGCCCGCATGATGACGCTCTTCCGCGACACCGGTCTCGCGCCGGAGGACTATTCGCAGGTCGTCACCGCATTCGACCTGGCCTACAGCACGGCGGAAACCTATCGGACTTCTCATATCGAAAAGGTCTTTGGCCCGATGAATCAGATGGATGAGCCCGTCTTTTCGCTCATCCTCAAGCAGATGAACGCCAACCTCGGTGAGCGCTGGCGCAAGATGGAGGTTCAGCAGGCCGGACTCACCCGGCGTGATGAATCGGAAACGCTGGAGATGGTCCGCAACGGGTATGATACCGCGCTGAAACTCATCGACGGCTGGCTGGAAGGTCACCCCGATGCCTGGCGCCCGCTGACGCTCGCGGGAACCTTGCTGGTGGACTGGGGCGATTTCGAATACTTTCAGGAACTCGTCGCCAACGATCCGAAAATGCGGATCTTCGGCTTCAAGGAAAAGAACCTGCGCGCGCAGGAATACTTCGATCGCGGGGCTGCTGCTTACGGCAAACAAGTGGCACAGCTTCCGGCCGGCGAATACACCGTCGAACCTTACTTGGCCTGGTTCAACGGGCTGCTCGGGATCGGTTCGAACGACCAGCTCAACCTCTCCAAGGCGATGAACCGCGCGGCTCTGACAAAGATTCGCAAATATCTCGAAGCTCTTCCGGACGGCGCTGCAGCTGCCCACATCGGCCTCTTTGCCAAAGTCGTGAAGACGCGCCTCGATGATACCGCCAACCCGCTGCACGAAGACCTCCGCTACCGTTACCTCGCGGGCGCGACAATCATTACCAAGGACGATCCGTTCAGCTTTGGCGCTGCCAAGAATCTCGCTTACTTCGATGAGCTGCTCAGCGAAGTCCGCTTGGAAACCCGGGTCGATGGACCGAACACGGTGGGACGGGATCAGGACTTCGGCATCATTCTGAGCATCATTCACACCGAGGCGATGGGACGTGCGGCCAAGTTCGGTCAGTATCTCACCAATGATCCCGCCGCCGGTGTGAACAAGAGACCGTCGCCCAAGGTGAAAACGATGAGCCAAGCCCAGGGGCCGCGCGACGAGCTGGAGTTAAATATCCGGGAGGCGATGACGCCCTTCTTTGACATCAAGACGATCACCTTCGCCACCACCGATGTGAGACCGCGGCCAACGGCGACACCGGGCTGGGAAGAAACCGTGCTCGCTTACCTGCACGTCCGAGCCAAGGACGCCAGCGTCGACAAGATCCCGCCGATCGGGCTGGCGCTGAAGTTTGTCGATATGACGGGCCCTGTCAGCATTCCGGCCGAGTCCGCCGAGACACTCATCAAGGTTGCGACCGATGCCGTGCCCGCGCGCCCGGCTAACCAGATCAGCATCACCCAAACGCTCGACACCCGCCAGTTGACGATCAATGGCACGCTCGCGCTCGAGATTGCAGCGAGCGCCACCGGCCTGGTTCCGGATTTGGAGCAGCTGCTCGATCTTCCCAACGACGAGGCCGCGATCGCAATCCAGCACGTCAATCCCCACGAGAGTTTGCAGATCAAAGAACTCAACACCTGGGGCGATGAGATCACCCCAACTTCGGAGCGTCTCTGGACAATCACGCTCGACGGCGATGCGGTGCGCGCCGCGACCGGGCCACTCGAGTTTCAATTCCCAACCCCGAAAGTGGCCGATGCTACCGTCACTTACCAAAGCTACCGGGAAATGGATCTGATGACACTGTCGGAACCCGTTGTGACCCTCGGTCCGTCTGCCGAAGGCAAGGCCGCCGAACTCCTCGCAAATCCCGCGAAATATCCGGTTCCCTGGCTCATTGGGATCGGCTGCGGCGTCATCGGAATCGGCGTGATCTTGATCCTGTTTCGCAGACGTGGTCGCGAACGGCCACTGCGGGCCCGCGACGTTTTCCACATGCCATCCGATGTCGACGGGTTCGCGGTCGTCGCCCTTTTGCGCCGCTTGCGCAGCAGCCCGCTGATTAAGCTAAAAGAGGAGCAGCAAGACGAACTGCAAAGCGATCTTGAAAGCATCGAACAGTCCTACTTCGGCGCCGAAAGCACCTTGCAGGAAGACGACCTCCGCAAAATCGCTTCGAAGTGGCTTCGCTGTGCTTCTTGAATCAACGACCACCATTTAATTCCTCATAATACGTCCGCTTCTTATGTCCACTGCACCCGCAAGCCGCCCCGACCGCACCCAGTCCCCTCAGGAATTCGTCTCCGGAGTCCGCGAACGCGTCGCCAAAATCGTCGTCGGTCAGGATGTCGTTGTTGAACGCGTGTTGATCGCCCTTCTCACTGGCGGTCATCTTCTGCTGCAAGGCCTGCCCGGACTCGCAAAAACCCTCCTCGTGAACTCACTCGCCAAGGCGATCCATCTCGATTTTAACCGCGTCCAGTTCACCGTCGACATGCTGCCATCCGACATCATCGGCTCAGAGATCATCGATCAAGAAAGCGGCGAGTTTAGAATCCACCGCGGTCCGATTTTCACCAACCTGTTGCTCGCGGACGAGATCAATCGGGCCGCGCCGAAAGTGCAGGGTGCGATGCTCGAGGCGATGCAGGAGCGCAAGGTTACCATCGGCGGACAGTCTCTCAGTCTGCCCGTGCCCTTCCTGGTCATCGCGACGCAAAATCCGGTCGAACAGTCCGGCACCTTTGACTTACCTGAGGCGCAGCTAGACCGCTTCATGCTCCTGCACCGACTCGACTATCCGGGTCGCGAGGACGAGCAGCAGATCCTGATGAACCAGCTCGGCATGGGCCTGAAGCGCGAAGGCGGTGGTGCAGTGCCGCGCTCGGCCTTTGACATGATCGAGGACGACGCCTGCGGATCGAAAGAAGACCTCGTTGCCGCGATGGAGGCCGTGCAGGCCGTGCATGTCAGCGAAGTGTTCGTGAAGCATTGCGTCGAACTGACACGCCGCACCCGGGAATCGAAGCACCTCGACTTTGGCTGCAGTCCCCGCGCCGGCCTGGCCTTGATCAATGCGGCCCGGGCGCGGGCGGTGATGCACGATCGCGACTACGTGACGCCGGATGATTTGTTTGATCTCGCCGAGGACGTGGTCCTGCACCGGATCCGTGTCACCTTCGAAGCCTCCGCCGCCGGCCACACGGGGCCGCAAGTCCTGGAGGAAATTCTCGCCGGCCTTGGTTAACATGAAACGTAAGGTAAAACTCAGCGACGATCCGGTCGATGCCCGGCAGTTCGAAGTGACAGTCAACCAGCTGGCCAACAGCTTGAGCTTCGGCCAGGACGAATCCGTCTTCCACGGTGGCGGTCTCGAGTTCGCCCAGTCGCGTGTCTATGTCGCCGGCGATCCGGTGAAGTTTATCGACTGGAAGGTTTCTTCGCGCGTCGGTAAGCTCTACATCAAGGAATTCCAGGAGCCGCGACAAATCCCCCTCTACTTGCTCGTCGATACCTCGGCCTCGATGTGCGTGAGTTCGCAGGAACTTAGCAAGTATGCCTGGGCAGTGCGCATCGCAACCGGCGTGGCGCTCGCGGCGCAGGAGACGATGACGCCGGTGGGAATGCTCGGTTGCGGCGCGCGCGAACTGCATGTGCGCCCTTCGCTCTCACGCAATCTCGTGATGGAATGGTCGCACAAGCTTCGGCATCACGACTTCATGGAAGAGACGACGCTGGCCCAGCGAGTCCGTGAAGTAGCACCTTCGTTAAAGCGCCGAACCACGGTCATCGTGCTCAGCGACCTCCATGATCCCGACGTCTTCGCCGCGCTCCAAGTGCTCGGACAGGAACACGATTGCCTGGTATTACATCTCCAGGATCCGGCCGAGTTGAACATCAAGGGCGCGGGTCTATTCCGCGGCGCTGAAGCGGAGTCGGGCCGCAAGTTTGTCGGCCATGGTCGGCGCGCCTTCGTTGACAGCGCCGGCTGGAAGAGCGAGCTCACACGCTTCGGAATTGACTACCTTTCTCTTCGCACCGACCAGTCGATTCTCGGCCGCTTGCGGCATTTCTTGAACCGCCGTGGCTTGGGTGGCAGCGCCGGACGATGACATGAAGCGCGGCTCCCATTTCAAACGCAACGCCACCCTCGTGGTGATCGCCGCCGTGCTCGTGCTCGTCGCGCTTGTTACTTACTTGAATTGGGATCGAAATCCAGAAGTCGACGGCCCCGGCGTGCCGCTCGGCGTGGAACAGGCCGCGATCGTAACCTACAGTGGACCACGGCTCTCGGTGGCGCCCTACAAATGGGGAGTCGCGGTGAACGTACGGATCGCCAAGGTGACGGAACAAGCTGACCGTCGCATCTACGATGTCCGTTACATCGTCAATCGCGCGGGCACCTTCGATCTCAGGGATTTTCTCGTCGCCGCTGATGGCAGCGAGTTGACAGGCTTGCCTGCCTTTCAAATTATCGGCGATTCCAAGCTGTCAAAAGATCTCGATACTCGCATTGAAGAAACCGAGGAGCTGCGGATCGATGTAGGCGGCCATTACTACGAAACGATGGCGGTGCTTTTTGTTCTGTGGATCGTGTGGCTGCTGTTGCTCATCTTTTACAAACGCCCGCGGACGGTGCCCGAATCGGACGCGACTCCCGCTGGCCTTACGCTTCCCGAGATGCTGCGCAACTTCATGACGAAGTTGGAGGCCGGTGCCCTGACCGCCGACGACAAGGCCCTGATGGAGATGCAGCTACTCCGCTGCTGGCGCGATGAACTTGCGCTTGGCCCCATCCCCATGCGCGCCACCCTGAACGCGATCTGGCGCGACGACAAAACGGCGGCATCCTTGCGCAAGCTCCAACATTGGCTGCATCATCCCGCGTCACCGGTTGCGCGCGAAGAAATCGCCGCGCTTGTCGCCCCGTATGCGGCGGACGCCAATCCCCGGGAGGAGGCCACGCCATGACATTTCAACACCCGCAACTTCTCGCCCTGCTAGCCGTGCCGGTGATCCTCGTGTTCTGGGAATTTGTCCGGCGAGGGCATTCGATCGTGATGCCTTTCGATCACGGCAAACAAGGGCGCGGCTGGTTCCTCCGCATTCTTGTTCTCCTCGCAAACTGTCTGCCTGCCGCCTTACTGGCCATCGCGATCCTTTTCCTGGCGCACCCAATGAAGTTCGAGCCCCCCGAAGTGGAGCGGCAGCTCACCAACATCCAACTCTTACTCGACACATCCGGCAGCATGGCCGAAGCGCATGGGTCACAATCCGACGGCCGCCATCGGCGCTTCGATTCGGCGATGGACGCCATCGAGCAGTTCGTCAACTACCGGCAAGGCGATGCCTTCGGTCTCACCATTTTCTCGCGGCACTACATCCACTGGCTGCCGCTCACCCTCGACACCCAATCGATCCCGCTCTCCAAACGATTCATCCAGCCCGATAATCCGAAAATCGATCCCGTCGAGATGGGGCGGCACGGCCTGCCCGACCGTCTCTGGGGCATCACCCTTATCGGCAAAGCGCTCAATGGCTCGATCGAACTCCTCGCCGAACGTCCCAACGGCGATCGCATGATCATTCTTCTAACTGACGGCGAGAGCAGCGACATCCTGCCGCCGAAAGACGCTCCAATTATCGCCCGCCTGCGACAGGAGCGGATCACCGTCTTTGCCATCATGCTCAGCGGTGACAGAATTCAACCGCAGCTCGTCAACATCGCCCGCTCCACAGGCGGCGAAGCCTTCAACGCCGTGACCGGCGAAGCCCTGGAGATTGTGTTTCGCCGTATCGACGAGATGAAGAAAGTCACCGTGTTAGAGAAACGACCGCAGCTCGTTGACTACTACGATCCCTTCGTGATTCCCGCCTTGAGTCTCCTCGCGGCAAGCGTGCTGGTGCTGTTCGGACTGCGTTTCACGCCATGGTGATGGTGGAGCGTTTCATTCCGATGCGTTTATTGCGGTGAAGATGTCACCATGAGGGATTGTGTCATCGATTCCAAAGACGCAGTGCGCTTCCTTGTCCAAAACTCCAACTCCCTCGGATTGGATCCTGATCAGCTCTGGAGTCCCGACGCCTCCACCCTCGCCTCCGCCGACCATCGTATTTCCCTGGAGCGCCTTTTTCAGGCCCGCCTCTTGGTTGGCCCTAAGCCTCATGAATTTTCAGGGCGTCATATTCATAATGACTCCCCAGGCAGAGGGCATCTGCCACCATCGCCCCGAAAAAGGCCCCTCTCATCGATTCTTCTTTGGAAATGGAATTCATGGATTTATTTAAGCTCGTTCGATGATGGCGCAAGCGGAGATCAATGACGATGCCCCGTTCCAGGAATGCTTCAAAGACCGGGAATCACCTTTTAGGATGTTTGTCGGCTGAGGTCTTTCTGGCGGACTTGCTTAGCATCTTCACTCCGGAGATGTCACCACCCGTAGCGTGATTCGGGCAGGCTTCCCTGAGTTTAAATTCTCAGCAAGTAGGACGAGAAACACTCCAAAACCTGCCCCGAGTTCGAGGTGAATTGAGAACCGCTAAACCCCACAATTACGGCCGTTCTGAGGATTCGGTCTTTCGCTACGCCTGACATATTTCTGCATTAAGACCGTGCCATTCATGTCTCGCATATTGCACGGAAGATTGAGTTGCTCCCAACTACGGAACACCCTTTTCTTTCAGGTCCCGCAGCGACCAAATCTCGCCCGCCATTTCACAGAGGGCCCCTCGTGGTTTCCTTGCCCCGTCCTTCCGCTTCGGACCAAACCGTTCCCGGCTCGCCTGAAACACTCCGTCGACAAAACTCTTCGATCCAATCACGGCGCCATCCGTGAAATAGCGGACCCGGCATTGAATCACCTTGGAAATCTTCAAATCCCGCGCCTTCTCCTCCGAGAGCCGCGCCAATTCCGCTTCCGCCTTCCCGCGATCCATGCCCTTGCGAACCACCACCCGCTGCTTCGTCTTCACATTCCCTCGTTCTTCCCCCTGCTCCATCCCCGCCGAAATCAAGATCCTGCGATACTCCTTTCCCACTCCGCCTTGCGCCCAACTCCGCGCACTCACCTCGCGACTCCCGAACGAATACATCGCCCGGACCAAACCCTCCTGAGCCTTCTTCGACCCGCGACCACCGCCAACCGCTTCCCCGTAGGAACTCCAACGATAATCCGCCGGGTCTTCTACCATCTCCGCCCTGATCGGATTCAAATCGATATAAGCCGCCATCGTCTTGGCCGCCAAGCCATCCTCCACAATCACACTCCGAAATCGAGACTCCCAAAGCGTCCCCTGACGACCGTGCTCCCGATTAAACCAGCACGTGAACCGTTGCAGCATCCCCTTGAAAAACTCACTCAGCGAATGCATCCGGTAGGAATACCGGACATGAATCGCCTCCAGAGCCTCCTCTCCAAGTTTCACGTTCCGCGCCCGCTCCGCTTTCGTTAAATCGCCCGTGCCAGGATACTCCCCCGAGATCAAGGCCTTCGCCTCCTCGATTTCTCTCGCCACAGAAGCCGTGTAGTTCCGCGAATAAAGCCCTCCCAGCCTCCGCAAAAGCTCCTCCTCGGAAAGCCCCAAAGACTCCCTCTTCTCACACCCCGGCGGAACTTCCAGCAGGACATGCAAGTGATTGCTCATGAGGCAATACGACAAAATCCGGCAACCGCTAAAGCGCTCATACATCCGCAGAAGAATCCGAAGCTGCTCCTTCTCCTCAGCCTCCAAAACTAAACGCCGATCCACAATTCGAGTCACAACATGATAAATCGCCACCGGCGGACACTCCCCTGAGGAGGCACTCGGAACCAAAAATCGACGCAGCTTCTTCATCTCGTGGCCACCTTAG
>ERZ887942.545-NODE-545-length-30501-cov-18.348190_pt1 | contig 30501 bp, 28 predicted proteins | sample MGYA00521099_ERZ887942 | MGnify/ENA primary metagenome ERZ887942 (study PRJEB32303, sample SAMEA104408605) | aquatic metagenome | biome: Brackish water; feature: Pelagic; material: water | place: Baltic Sea | collected 2014-06-07T06:48:00 | depth 16,251 m ...
CCCTCTCCGCCATCTACCTCGCCCTGCCTCCGGAAACTCCAAAATTCATCGCACCCGCGATGAACGGAAAAATGTGGCACCATCCCGCCACCAAGCGAAATCTGGCACGGCTCAAAGAAGATGGCGTGGCATTTATCGATCCCGCCGAAGGTGATCTGGCCTGTGGATATCAAGGAACCGGTCGGCTTGCCGAGGTTGCAGATATTCTCAAAGCCTGCCTCGGCGATTCTTTTTCGGAATAGAGTGACTACCGTGTTCTCCTAGCTTCATGAAACCTGCACTCGCCTGGGCCCTGCGTCTCATCCCCGCTGCCTTAATCGGACAAACGCTTCCGTTCAAATTCAGTGGCGCGACCCAGTCCGTGGAACTCTTTTCAAAACTGGGCGAAAACGCTTTGGGGAATCCCGGACTGGAAGGCGCTCTTCGCTTTGGCACTGGTGTCGTCGAGTTCATCGCTGTTGTTCTTTTGCTCATTCCCAAGCATAGCCTCAAGGGCGCGATCCTGATTGTTGGAACCATGGCGGGAGCCCTCGCGAGCCATGCTCTCTTCATTGGATTCGCAGGGCATGGTTTCCTCCCCTTGCTCGCGGCCATCGCCTTGATTTGTTCGGCGATCTACCTCTGGAATAGCAAACTCGAGCTTCTAAAGCTTCTCAGGCGATTGAAGTAGAGTTGCGATCCGCTGGAGAAGAAGCCCGGCTCCTCCTCCATCGACCACGCGGTGATCAAAGGTCAGGCAAAGTTCGGTCTCGGTGACCGGAACAAAAGCTCCGACTTCATCACTCCAACGGGGCTGTTTGATTCCCGCAGCCAAGCCCAGAATCAAGGTCTCATTCGGAAGCGGAATCGGCGTGCCCCATTTGAGTCCGAAGGTTCCAAAGTTCGTCACCGTGGCGATCCCACCCTGGGTCTGCTCCGGAGTCAGTTTCCGGGTTCGCGCCTGATCCACCAACTGACCATAAGCCTCGGCGAGCTCGGGAACTTTTAATTGGTCCACATTACGCAGAACCGGGACCATCACCCCGTCTTCCACCTGGACCGCAACACCAATGTCATAGGCACGTGGATGAACGATTTTTTCACCAATCAGAAAGCCCGCCGTGGCAGGCTCCTCGGCCAGCGCAATCGCGAAGGCTCTTAAGACATAGAGAGTCAGACCAGGTTTGGGGGTTTGCCTGGAGCGATGCTCCAATACCGGATCCAGAACCACAGGTAAACCGACGGAAGCAAGAGGGCGGGACCAACTCCGCCTCATCGCATCCGCAACCGACAACCTCATCGGAGAAGCGGTGCTGTGTGGCCAACCGGAAATATATTCGAGAAACCGTTCAAGATCCTCAACCGTCACCCGCCCCCCGGCGCCGCTTCCCGCAATCGCAGAAATGTCAGCCTCACGGAGACCAAGGTCGTCCATGCGTGCGCGCATTCGCGGGGAAATGTAGTGAGCTCCCTTCATCCCGGCCGGCACCGGCAACCCTTTCACACTGGGTTCGATCAGCTTGGGCTCCTCGTAACTCTGTTCGGTTTGACGGAAATGGAGGTTGGCCTCGTCCTTTCCCTCCTCATTCTCTTTCTCCACACCCTGTTCTCCCATTGTTGGAGCACCGGTTCTCAAAATCTCCTCTTCGCTGGCTTCGAGAATCCCAAGAAGACTTCCCACCGCGTAGTCCACCCCTTCCTCACCACGAATCTCGGTCACGGTGCCTCCGCAAAGAGTCGTCACCGCCATGGTCGCCTTGTTGGTCTCCACTTCAATGATCTCCTGGTCGGCAATCACGGTGTCTCCGACCGCGATATGCAATCGCAGGATGCGGGCCTCGGCAATTGATTCGCCGAGTTGGGGCATGATGATGGGAACCTGGGGCATGGCTGTTAAAAATTGAGGAGTTCGCGGAGTTTTTCCACGATGGATTCAGGCGTGGGACGATGAGCCGCCCAAAGATCGGGATGATACGGTATCGGGGTATCCTTGGCATTCAAACGCATGGGCGGAGCATCGAGAAGATGAAAGCCTTCTGCAACAACTTGCGAAACGACTTCGGCCGTCACCCCTCCCCACGGGAAGGCTTCTCCGAGTGCCAGCAGTCGACCGGTCCGGGCCACCGAGGCAATCACCGTATCCATATCCAGAGGTTTGACCGAACGAAGATCCACCACTTCGATCTCCCAACCCTCCTTGGAAAGGCGATCGGCTGCACGCACCGCCTCATGAACCATGGCGCTGTAAGTCACCACGGTGGCGTGTTTTCCGGCCCGGGCAATACGGGCAACTCCCAGAGGAAGCGGTTCAGGATTGATTTCGGAGGTCTTGAGCCAGCGGTAGAGGAACTTGTGCTCGCAAAAAACCACGGGATCATCAAGAGCAACCGATTGTTTCAACAAGTGATAGGCATCGGAAACAGTGGCAGGAGTGACGACAATCACGCCGGGATAGTGACCGTAAAGGGTCTCGACCATTTGACTGTGAAACGGACCGGATCCGGGAGTGCCTCCGCACGGAAGTCTCACCGTGATTGGAACCGGCACTCCGGTACGGTAATAATGGGTCCCGGCATGATTGACGATCTGGTTGAAGGCGATCGAAGAAAAGTCGGCAAATTGCATTTCCACAATGGGCCGCATTCCACTAATGGCCGCCCCGATGGCCATCCCCACCATGGCATCTTCACTGATGGGAGAATCGAGAACCCGGTCCGGAAATTTCTCCTGCAATCCCTTGGTCGCTTTAAAGGCCCCTCCGAAAGCTCCAATGTCCTGCCCGTAGAGAAACACCTCCTCCCGCTCGCGCAGTAATTCCAATTGCGCCTGATGAATGGCATCGATGTAGGTCACACTCATTACTGCATTCCCTCCTCTGAAACAGCCCGCCAGTCTTCAAGATAGGGGTCCGGCGTTGGCTCGGTTTGGGCCTTTGCGACTGCCTCCTGAACTTCTTCGGCGGCTTCTGTTTTCCATTGATCAATTTCCTGAAGAGTGGAGATCCCCAACTCGACAACCTGTTGAATTCCGACCTCAAGACAATCCCGCCCCAAGGCGGATTGTTTCAAATTTTTGGCAACGTAAGAGCCATCATCGTGCTCCCCGTGACCGCAGAGGCGAAGGAGTTTCCCCACCACCATTTGGGGGCCTCCCCCCGAACGTGCCGCCTCGACCGCCTTGTGAACTCCGTCCAAACAAACACTCAAATCCGTAGCGTCAACCTCCCTGCCCGTGATGCCATAGCCACGGGCCCGATCCAAAAGACTTTCACAGGCAAACTGTCGCTCCCGGGGTGTGGAGTAAGCATACTGATTGTCGGCCACTAACACGACAATGGGGAGTTTTTCAACTGCCGCCAAATTCAGTCCTTCGTGAAATGCGCCAGTGGAAGTGGCGCCATCCCCCACACAGGTTGCCCCGACCACGCCCTCAAGCTCTCCCTTCAATCGTCGTGCCATGAGCATTCCGGCAACGACTGACACCGAAGCACCCAAATGGCTGATCATGGCGGGACGTCGTTGATCGGGACGGCCACGGTGAATGTTGCCATCGCGGCCGCGCATCGGCCCAAGAACCGATCCCAGATAGGTCCGGGTTGCTTCGATTACGGGCTCACCAAAGGCAGTCCTGCCGGCTTGATCCCGAATCAGCGGGGCAAAAATATCTTTATCCTGGTCCAAACAACATCCCAGGGAGGCGGAAAACGCCTCCTGGCCAGTCCCCAAATACACCCCTCCCACAATCTTGCCTGCTTTATACAGACTGGAGAGCTTCGACTCCAAGGTGCGGGAGAGAATCATCGCCCTTAGGGTGCGGCGCATCAGGTCGGTATCGACTCCAGCTGCGATACGCTCTGAATCAGGGGCTGATGAGATGGGAGATGCCATTAAGTCGTGTGGTGCCGGTTTAGATTTCCTGTTCAATCGCCTTGAGCTCCAGGAAGAGATCATTCCAACGTTCCAACTGAGGTTTTAAAAGAAGTTTTTGATCGGCAATGCGACGCCGAACAATTTCGAAGAGCCCGCCGTATTCCACATAGAACTCGCGAACTCCTTCCTTGTAGTCATCTGCCAAAGAGTCCGCAAACGGCTGCTGGAGGTCCTCGATCCGTTCGATGAAATCCTTGCAAAGAGCATTGCGGGATTTGGTTGCATAGATTCCTGCCGCTGCCAGCAGAAGCAGAGCCACTGACACCCCGATCCATGGCCAGGGATGAAGATTCATTCCACCAAAGACCCCGGCCGCAATCAAAGAGCAAAAAACGGCGACCATGTATCGCCGCAGCACCGCCCGACGATTTTCCATCTGCATATCGAGAGTCCCCCGAAGCTTAAGCTGGGCCACTCCCTGTTTTGCAGACCTCCCAAGGCGCCGGGTGAACCTTTCACGTGTTCCGGAAAGAGATTCGGTTTCCTTTTCAAAATCAGGAGCACTCACCGCGAGATTCTCGCGAATCCGGGGTTCCACGGTTTCCCAGTGGCTGCGGCAACTTTGGACCAACTCAATCCCATCCTGCCCGGCACGCTCCTCGACCGCTACCTTCACCGCCTCGGTCAGCCCCTTCTCAATCTGGGTCGGCAAAGTTTCCTGCTGGAACAAGGAAATCAAACTCTGGGAGATCGACATTCGAGAGGCCAAAGTCGCGGTCGCTTGCTGGCCCTGACCCAGAAACACCTCGCCAAGTCCGGTCAGTCTCTCGGAAAGAACCTTCGCCTGTCCTTCTCTTCGAACATCAACCTCATTTTCAAGCTCCCTCAAAAAACGCTGATCGCTGTCGAGCGTCGCTGTTCGTTCCTCGATCTTTTCCTCGATTCTTCGAAGAGAGATCTGAGTGGAGTCGCGCACCTCTTGTAAGACGCGCCGCCGTTCCGGATTTCCTGACACCCGTTTCGAAATGAAGGTTTCCAAAGCTGGATAGCCGCTTTTTCGCCAGAGATGATCGGAGAACGGCTGCGCCTTTTTGGCCTCCATCGCCATCTTTCCAGACACTGGAAAAACTTCCGGGCGGACTCCCGTCTTCTGCTCCGCCAAGGTTCGCATATGCTCTAAAATGACCTCGATATCCCCCGCTTCCCGCAGGTCCGCCTGCTGAAGGACGAAGGCGACATTCTTTAACTGTTCTTCCGGTAGTTTGGCAATGAACTGCCAGGTCGCAGCCCCCCATGGATTACTGACAGGGAAGACAAAGAGGAGGAGATCGGCCACCGGCAGAAAACGCTCGGTGATGGGTTGGTGACCGGGAACTATCGAATTGGTTCCCGGCGTGTCGACAATATTGAAGTCCTGGAGAAACTCAATGGGCCGGAAACGCTCCTCCAGAGTCGGAGTCGAATTCACCGTCTTCGATTTCTTCCCCCAACGATACCAATGAACTTTCTCGGTCTCGGGCAATACATTCACCTTGCAAATCTCCTGACCAAAAAGGCCATTCAGCAAGGTCGACTTGCCTGCATTCACTTCTCCACAAACGACAAAAAGAAAAGGGCTTCGCAGCCCTTTGAGAAAGTCCCCTTCATCGGCGAGGGTTGAGACATCCGCTCCTGTTGTTTCGCCTAACTTTCGAACCCCCACAACCACGCCGGTCAGGCGCTGTCGCGTCGCAAAGTAACGTTCGCCAAACATTTTTGGGGAGATGAAAAAGTCCGACGGCGGGAGCGGTTAGGCTTGCCCCTTCTGTGCAAGCAACTGGGAAACAGTGATGAATTTGTAGCCTCGTGAAAGCAGTCCATCAAAGGTCCCGGGCATTGCATCAACCGTAGGAGCATGAAGATCGTGGGCAAGAATGATGGCCCCATTATGGGCCTTTGAAACGATCCGTGTTTTCACCACCGAGGGTCCGGGGCGTTTCCAATCGAGAGGATCGATTGACCACATGATTGTGGGGTAACCATAATCCGAGAAAATGAAGCTTCGCTGTCGTTGTAAAAGAGCTCCGTAAGGAGGACGCATGGTGCGGGGCTTGACGCCGGCGGCACGGACAATGGCATCCTGGGTCCTCTGCATTTCCTTTTTAACCTCTGAGTCACCCAAATTAGTGAGCTTGCGATGAGTGTAGGTATGGTTCCCGATCTCATGTCCCTCGGCGACGATCCGACGAACAATGTGAGGATAACGGTCAACATTTCCGCCAATCACGTAAAAGGTCGCCTTAATGTTGCGCGCCCGAAGAATGTCCAAAAGCCGTGGTGTGTTCTGGGGATGAGGTCCGTCATCAAAAGTCATTGCCACAAATGGACTGGACGAGAGGCCACGTGAATGGGTCGCCGTTTTTCCGTTGAATGACGACGGAAGATTCATGTTGGGGTTGCGCAGCCCTTTGTTGACATAGGCTGGAGGACGATACTGGGTGTTCGCACCCATTTTAACCGGCTTTTGTGCCGCCGGAACCGGATTGGTCTTGGCAACACCGGGGGTGAGGGCATCCTTTTTCGCAGAACAGGCCGGAAGCGCAATCAAGGCACCGGAACTCAGCTGTAAAATCTTTCGTCGCTTCATAGGTGGCTGCGGTCGATCATGGTGGAAGAACAATCGAATGTCACGCATTTCCCGAGAATCAAGGGAATATGATTTTTGATCGATCTGTCCGTTCCCGCCCCGCCCTGCAGTTGAACTTGAAAACGACTCGACAGAATCACCGTCGCAAGGCAGTTTGCCGCGCAATGTCGAAGCCAAAGCTTTTCATTCCGGGTCCTGTGGACGTCGCACCTGAAACCTACGCTGCCATGGCCGGACCGGCCATTGGCCACCGCGGTAAGGACTTCGAAGAACTCTACGCCTCCATCCAGCCAGGAATTCGCAAGGTCGCCGGAACGACCCGCCCGGTCTTCTTTTCAACCTCGTCCGCATGGGGAGTGATGGAAGGCAGTATCCGTAATCTTGTCAAAAAGAAGGTCCTGAACCTCTGTTGCGGGGCATTTTCCGACAAATGGCATGGCGTGGCCCAAAGTTGTGGCAAGGACGCTGAAAAAATTCAGGTCGAATGGGGCCAGCCCATTGATCCGGAGGCCGTCCGCAAAGAGCTCTCCAAAGGAGGCTTCGACACCGTAACGCTTGTTCACAATGAAACTTCGACCGGAACCCTCAATCCCCTCAAGGAAATTGCGGAAGTCGTAAAATCCTTCGAAGATGTTCTCCTCGTCGTCGACACGGTTTCGTCACTCTCCGCAATGTCTATCAATTTCGATGATCTCGGAATCGATGTCCTTCTCGCGGGAGTCCAAAAAGCCATTGCCCTTCCTCCCGGCCTCGCCGTCTTCGTCACCTCGGATGCCGCCCTGGAGCGCGCCGCTGCGATGAAAGACCGTGGATACTACTTCGACTTCTGTGAGTTCGCCAAGAACGACGCCAAGGACAACACCCCTTCCACGCCGGCAATCCCCCATCTCTACGCCCTGCGTGAACGGGTCGAGGTCATGCTCGCCGAAGGGCTTGGAGCGCGCTTTGATCGCCACAAGGCAAACAACGCCATGGTTCACCTTTGGGGCAAGCGGCACGGCTTTGAACTCCTTCCACCCGAAGGCTACCGCTCCCTCACACTCTCCTGCTTTGTCACACCCGGGAACCTTGATCAGGCCGGCTGGATTAAATCCGTCATTTCAAACCACGGTTTTGCCATCAACGGCGGTTACGGAAAAATCAAAGGAAAGACCTTCCGCATTTCGAACATGGGGAATGAAACTTCGGAAACGATGCAGGAGCTCCTCGACGCACTTGACACCGAACTCCCCAGGTTCCTCTCTTAAACAAGGAGCACGGATGTACGAAACTCACTAGAGTTCCGTTATCCGAAAAAATCCAAAAGAGATCACAGCCATTCATCAGGCGTTCAGGAAAGTTGTGCCATGATCCTCGTTGGATCGGAAAAGAATCCGGTCTGAAACAGAAAATGAGAATCATGAAAAAGACACCTAACACCTCACGGAAAGTCGCCTCCATGGCGTTTACCCTGACGGCTACCATGATACTCGCTCCCGCCCAGGTGACTGGACCCGAACGAGCAAACAACAACAATCGTCCCGCTGCCGAGCGCAGCCCTGCATTTATTCCCCGTTCAGTGCAACGAACGTCCCGGGGAGAGGAACGCCCGGCCCCGGAGCCATCTGAAGCGGGCCAAATTGCGATTCCCGGAGAAAGCCGCACTGTCAATGGAAGTGGCAACAATATTGCCAATCCAAATTGGGGCGCTGCTGATGTCGCGACCATTCGCCTTCTGGAGAATGCCTATTCCGATGGTGCATCGACACCCCCGGGGGCCGAGAGACCTTCGGCGCGCGCGATCAGCAACGCAATCGTCGCGCAGAGTCGATCGATCATCAATACCCGGGGTGCCACGGACTACCTCTGGCAATGGGGTCAGTTCATCGATCACGACATCATTGAAACTCCCGCCGTTGATCCGGCCGAAGCTTTTGATATCGCCGTCCCTGCCGGAGATCCTCACTTTGATCCCTTCAATACGAGCTCTGAAACCATCGCACTCAATCGTTCTCTCTACGAAGAATACGATGGCGTCAGGCAGCAGATCAATGCAATTTCCGCCTACCTTGACGGATCCCAGATCTATGGCTCAGACGACGCACGGGCTTTTGCATTGCGTCGACTTGATGGAAGCGGAAAACTGAAAGTCACGGAAAGTGATCATGGGGACCTCCTTCCATACAACGATGGAGGCTTTGACAATGCGCCGGCATCTTCGCCAACCTTCTTCCTGGCGGGAGATGTCCGTGCCAACGAACAAGTGGCATTAACAGCCATGCACACGCTCTTTGTCCGGGAACACAACTACTGGGCCGGTCGTTATGCGGAAATGAATCCCCAGGCAATGGGTGAGGAAATCTACCAATTCGCCCGCATGATTGTTGGTGCGGAAATCCAGGCAATCACCTACCGCGAATTCCTCCCGGTTCTTTTGGGGAGAAATGCCCTTCCCGAGTATCGGGGGTATCGGGAAGAGGTTCGCGCTGACATCTCCAACTCCTTCGGAGCCGCGGCCTTCCGCATTGGTCACAGCATGCTCTCGCCACAACTCCTTCGAGTTGATGCCAATGGCGACGAAGTGGAAGCGGGGCACCTCTCCCTCGCCGAAGCCTTCTTCGATCCTTCGCTGATCGAAGAAGAAGGAATCGACTCAATCTTACGCGGCCTGGCCGCCCAGGAATGCCAGGAGTTGGATGCACTGTTAATCGACGAGGTTCGCAACTTCCTCTTCGGCCCTCCGGGAGCCGGCGGATTTGATCTTGCCGCATTGAACATCCAGCGCGGTCGTGATCACGGAATCCCCGATTTCAATTCGGCTCGCAAAGGACTTGGTCTTCAACCCATCCGCTTCATGGGTGATCTCACTGAAAACGAGTATCTCGCTGATTCCCTGAATTCAGTCTACGGCGATCTGGCTCAAGTCGATCTTTGGGTCGGAGCCTTGTGCGAAGACGATCGGCCCGGGTCGATGGTTGGAGACACTTACCAGAGGATCCTGGTCGATCAATTCGCCCGCCTCAGAGATGGTGACCGCTTCTACTATGAGAGTGCCTTGCCTCGGGAGATGTCTCAGATGATTCAAGAGCAAACTCTCTCGAGAATCATCAAGCGGAATACCGGAATTGGGAACGAACTCCCTGACAACGTCTTCGTAAAAGGAGCTGGAAGTCCACAACTTGAGCTATCGCGTCGCCAAATCCGCGGAACTGAATCCCGCGATGACCGCCGCCAACGTCAAAGCTCAAGCAGAAGCCGTCGGTAACCCTAGCTGGAAATTCAAAGCTCCGCCGCTAAACCCGGCGGAGTTTTTTTGTCTCATTGATCAATCCAAATCAAAGAACGCCAGACCTCCCAAAGTAGACAAAAAATCGCCACTACTCGCGGAGAACCAATCAATCAGGGCGCGCCCTCCCCAATTAAGACGACATCCGAATCTCATTCAAACGGAAGGTTTCGTGATATCGCCCACCGGTCGTTTTCAGACAACAGTCATAACAGGCGACGACTCCCTTAAAGCGCCTCACCCTCTCGAAGGACTTCTCACATTTCGGGCAATCGTATCGCCACTTTCGCTGGAGAGTCCGGGTTGGGAGGGATAACTCGTGGGTCGCCCTCTCCCCGGGAATACCCAGGTCCACGCAAGCCCTTTGCCATTCCACACCATGGCTCTTGATCGTGCGGTTCGGGTGCCTTTCATAGGCTACCAGGTGAGCCAATTCGTGCAGCACGGTCTGCTTCACTTCGGCATCGGAAATCAGCGTCAGCTTCGGATTGATTTGGATCAGCCCTGTTGGCCAGAACGCCCGGCCCGCGCACGAGCGCATCCGGGTATTCCACTCCACTGATACCCTGTCGACCAAGTCATTGAGCTCGAGTTCGCCGAGCAATTTGACGCAGATCTCAGTGAGCTTTTCATCGTGCCCCATCAACCGGGTGCAAGCTTCCAAAACAGTCTCGACAGGCGCCACCGATCTCTCTGGAGATTCCAGGAAACTAAATTTCATCTGTCGGGCAGGACGAAACACGAATGCGATTGTTACGGAGATCTTAAATATTTCAAGAACCTAACTAATTATTTTCCGAAATACTCGCTAACCCCCACACTACGGGAAAAATCAGCTTGTCGCAACGGCACGTCCCCCCGACCTTCCCTACATGCCCGAGTTCAATCTCCTTGCAATTCTTCTCATCGTCGCCCTCGTCCTTCTCTGGAAACTCGATTATATCGCGACTCTCTTAACTCTTAAAAACCTCAAGCCGGAGTTGCCCGAGGAGTTCCGCGGAGTGTGGGATGACGAGAAATATCGAAAGTCCCAGTCCTATGAAAAAGCCCAGGCTCAATTCGGAATTGTCTCATCGATCGCCTCATTAACCGTTCTTTTTGTGTTCTGGTTCGTGGGAGGTTTTGGATGGCTCGATGGACTCGTCAATACATGGGGATTTGGTCCAATTGTCACCGGGCTATCTTTTATCGGCCTCATCTACCTGGGCTCATGGCTGGCTTCCCTACCCTTCGACCTTTATCACACTTTCGTTCTTGAGGAGCGTTTTGGCTTCAACAAGACAACGCCTGCCACCTACATCGCGGATCAGATCAAATCACATCTCCTCACCGCCATCCTTGGAGGGGGCATCGTGGCCCTGATCCTGTGGATCTTCCAGTCGGTGCCCAATGCCTGGATTTGGGCCTGGTTGAGCTTCACCGGCATCTCTCTAGCTCTCACCTACCTCGCCCCTTCTCTTCTGCTGCCAATCTTTAACAAATTCACCCCGCTCGAAGATGGCGAGCTCAACCAATCCATCCAGAACATGGCCAAGAAGTGTGAATTCCCCCTGACTGAAATCTCTGTCATGGATGGCTCGAAACGTTCTTCGAAATCCAATGCCTTCTTCACCGGCTTCGGAAAACGCAAAAAAATAGCGCTCTTCGATACTCTCATCGAAAGTCAGACCACCGATGAACTGGTGGGAGTTCTCGCTCATGAGATCGGCCACTTCAAGCGAAAGCACATTGTCCAACGACTTGTCATTTCCATCATCCAAACAGCAGTCATCTTCTTTCTCCTCGGCATGGCCACGAACCCCGGGAGCTCATTCGGGGGGCAGCTCTACTCGGCCTTCGGAATTCCTGGTGACTCAAACGCAGCCATCGCCGCCGGACTTGTCCTCTTCATGATCGTCTTCAAGCCAGTCTCCCGACTCCTTTCGGTCTTTATGAACATCCTCTCGCGGAAACATGAGTTCGAGGCCGATGAATATGCCGCCGTCAACCAAGGCACACCGAATCATCTCATCTCCGCCCTCAAAAAACTGTCGGCCAACAATCTTTCCAATCTCACACCCCATCCCCTGGAGGTCTTTCTCGATCATTCCCATCCACCGGTTCTTGTGAGGATTCAAGCGCTCAAGCGATTGGCTTGATCATCACGGGAGATTGGACCGGTTGGAAAGATCGGTTGATAAGCCGGAAAACGCTGGCCTGTATCAGCCCTCTTCAGGCTCGGGTAATCCACGATAGCCGAAGGCAAAAATTGCCATCGCGACGCAGTTCATGCCTGTCAGAATCATCCAGTAGCCGCTCCACCCGTAGGACGGAGCGACGAGATGATAAAGGCGGTCAACCGTCAGGATCCCGATCACGGTGCCGAGTCCTCCGGTAAAGAAGCCTAGGAGTGCCTGGGCCTGCGCCCGCATGCCCTCTTCGACCCGACGATGCACGAAGACTCGCCCCGCCTCAAAAAAGAAGGTCCAACAGATGCCATGCAGGGTGATTCCGATGACCAACCAGGTCACTTCATCGAAGGCATAAAAACTATAACGAAGAACCCCGCAACCAATCGCCACGAGTAGAATTTTCTTTACGCGATACCGGCCTATGACCCAGCCCATCGCGAGCATGGCCGCAGTCTCCATGACCTGGGCCGTCGTCATGTAGGCACTCACCGATTGCACTCCGAGTTCGGCTAGATGTTTTGGCGTGTGCAGGTAGTAGGCTCCCAGCGGAATACTGAAAAGAAGGGCGGTTGTGAAGTAGACGAAAAGATCACGATCCTTGAGTAACTTCATCGCACTGAATCCCAAGGTGTCCGTCCAACTTTTTGGTTTGGCGCCCTTTGGCAGGGTCACCGGGAGAAAGAAGCAGGCGACCCCGGCCAAAATACGCACCTCCGCACCCAGCTTTCCTGTTTGAGCTGAAAAATCCAGACCCCACAGACTCACAATCCAGCCCGCCACCATCCAGCCGATCGTTCCCCACACTCGGAAATATCCAAATGTCTTTCCCGGGTCGGCGAGATTGGAAAGAGTGATCGTCGTTAAGAGTGACCAGGCCGGAGCCGAGATGAGCGCATTGATAATGAAAAAGAACAGGAACCAACTGCCGCCCCATCCCTGCTCCAACGAGTGAAAGGCCATGTAGAGAAAGCCCGCACCCAAAAGCATGATCCAACCAAGGACTTTCTGCGCCTCCAATCTCTGGTCCACTTGGGCGCCAAAGATCAAGGGCGAGATCATTCCCGAGATCGGGGGGACGAGGAAAACCGCGACCTTCCAGCCCCCGAGACCGTAGTTTTCAAGAACATTTGCCAGCGCCGGGAACCAAAATCCCGGAGCCGAGGCAAGGAGGAAAAAGACCACCGCCAACCAGTAACGGTGGCCTTTCATTGATTATTTTTTAGCGCCCCACGAATCACGCAGAGTCACGATGCGATTAAACACGGGCTTTTCCGGAGTGTGATCCTCCGAGTCCGCGCAAAAGTATCCGAGCCTTTCAAACTGGCATCTTTCTCCCGGTTCCATTACCGCGAGACTGGGTTCAACTTTGGCCTCTTTCACTACCGTGAGGCTATCGGGATTGAGGCAGGACAAATACCCCCCGTCGGCATTATCGGGAATTTCTTCAGTAAAAAGTCGGTCATAAAGCCGGACCTCGGCATCGATTCCCTCCGCGCACGAAACCCAGTGAATGGCAGTCCGGCACTTCACCCCCTCGGGCGCGGATTTCCCGATGGTGTCGGAAATGAACTCACAATGAATCTCGCTCACTTCGCCATCATCCCCAAGGACATGGTCAACATGCTGAATGATGTATGCTCCCCGAAGACGCACTGCACCGCCGGGCTTCAGACGGAAAAACTTCTTCGGAGCATCAATCATGAAGTCATCGTGTTCGATCCAGAATTCACGGGTAAAGGTCAACTCACGTGAACCGTCCTCTTCGTTCTCTGGATTGTTGGGAACAGTCACTGTTTCACTCCCGCCTTCAGGGTAATTGGTCACAATCACCTTGACCGGATTAAGAACCGCCATTTTGCGGAGAGCCACTTTGTTCAAGAAAGTTCGGACATCGAACTCAAGAAGAGCAAGGTCGGAAAGAGAATTTTGCTTGGTGAGACCAACGTGCTCCACGAAAGACCGAATCGCTTCGGGCGGATACCCGCGGCGGCGCATTCCGCTGAGAGTGGACATGCGCGGATCGTCCCAGCCATCGACATAATTCTCATCCACCAACTGAATAAACTTTCGCTTACTCATGACGGTGTAACCGATGTTGAGGCGGGCGAATTCAATCTGGCGGGGTGTCGAGGGAACGGGACAGTTCTTTACAACCCAGTCGTAGAGAGGTCGATGGTTCTCAAATTCCAACGAACACAGTGAATGCGTGATGTGTTCCTTGGCATCCTCAAGCGGATGGGCGAAGTCATACATCGGGTAAATGCACCAGTCGTCTCCTGTGTTGTGATGGGTGGCATGGACCACCCGATAGAGCACAGGATCGCGCATGTTCATATTAAAGGACTCCATGTCGATATTGGCCCGAAGCACGGCACCTCCATCTTCAAACCCTCCCTCGCGCATCTTTTTGAAGAGTTCGAGATTTTCCTCCACCGAACGCTCGCGACAAGGCGAAGGCGTCCCTACGACGCTCACGTTCCCTCGTTGCGATCGGATTTCTTCGGAAGTCTGCGTGTCCACATAGGCGAGGCCCTTTTTGATAAGATCCACCGCGCAGTCGTAAAAATACTCGAAGTAATCGCTCGCGAAGTAAAGGTGCTCGCCCCATTCGTAACCCAGCCATTCGATGTCCCTCTTGATCGATTCAACATACTCGGTGTCTTCCTTGACCGGATTCGTGTCATCGAAACGGAGGTGACAGCGGGCACCAAGATCGGCGTATTCACTCGCGATTCCGAAATTCACCCCGATCGCCTTGGCGTGGCCAATGTGGAGGTATCCATTCGGCTCCGGAGGAAAGCGCGTGATCGGCGCGGTGTGTTTCCCACTCGCAATGTCTGCCGCGATGATGTCGCGGATAAAATCTTTTTTCTCGTCGCTCATGGCGTCTTAAATTTTAGCGAGTTCCTTCAAAAGCTCGCGGCTCATCTCGATTCCTTTCTCAAAGTTCTCGACCGAGTAGTTTTCGTTCGGCGCATGAATTTGACAGTCGGGAAGGGCGAGCCCAAGCATCAGGCTGTCGGCACCCAGAATCTCCTTCATATCTTGAATGATGGGAATACTTCCCCCCTCACGAATTAAGACCGGCTCCCGCCCGAAGCTCGTCGTCAGGGCGGTCTGGGCAGCCTTGCCATAAACCGAGTGCGGATCGTTATGGTATGCCTTGCCGGAGTGGCCTTTGTGAATCTCCACCGTGACACCGGTCGGGAGGTGCTTTCGAAGGTGATCTTCCACCTGCTGTTGAACCTTGGCCGGATCCTGCCCCGGAACGAGTCGGCACGAGAGTTTGAACATCGCTTCGGCCGGAAGAACGGTTTTTGACCCCTCCCCCTGATAGCCGCTTCCAATCCCATTGACCTCGATCGTGGGACGCGCCCAAAGACGCTCTGCCATGGTGTATCCCGGTTCACCAAAAGGCTCCGGCGATCCGGTCGTTTTCAAAAAGTCTTCGTCCGCCGCCCCGGGAACCTTGGCCCACATTTCCCGTTCCCAGTCTGCGAGGGGGATGACGTCATCGTAGAATCCTTCGACGGCAATCCTGCCATCATCGTGATGTAAACCGGCGACCATGCGCGCCGCAGCCGTCGCGGGATTGGCGACACAGCCTCCATAGACGCCAGAGTGGAGATCCCCCGAAGGGCCTTTGATCAAAACTTCGAGACAGGTGATACCGCGAAGTCCGTAGCCGAGCGTCGGAACACCGGGAGCTACCATGCCGGTGTCGGAAACTGCAATAATATCACATGCCAAATCGTCTTTGTGCTCGTTCAAGAACGGGACCAGATTGGGAGATCCGATCTCTTCCTCTCCTTCGATGAGAAAGATGACGTTGAGAGGAAGCTCTCCGACTTCCTTGAGCGTTTTTTCGGCTCCAAGCATGTGGACAAAGTGCTGCCCCTTGTTGTCGGCACTGCCCCTTCCCCAAATTTTTCCATCGCGCACTTCGGGTTCGAAGGGAGGCGAATCCCAAAGTTCAACCGGATCGACAGGCTGCACATCGTAGTGCCCGTAGATCAGAACGGTGGAGCGCCCCTCCACCCGTTCGCTCCGGGCGACAATGACGGGATTCCCCGGTGTTTCATGAAGTTCGGTTTGCAATCCCATCACTTCAAACTGCCCCTTCAACCACTCGGCATTCGCACGAACATCGGCGACGTGGCGTGAGTCGGTTGAAATACTTGGAAAGCGCAGGTGTTCAAAAAGGCGTTCAAGCTCTGAATTCATGTCAGAGGGATGAGGCGGGGCCGCCAAACCCGCAAGTCACAAATCTAATCCAGGGAGGATTCTTCGTCCTCAAGTGGATTTGCCACCCCGAGCTTTCTTTTTTCCTCACCGATCGCAGCGAGAGCGTCGAAGAGCGCAAAAAGGATCAACAGCAGGCAAAGAACTCCCAAAAACCCCCAGAATATCAACATTCGCCAAAGCCCCTGCGATAGCCATGAATTCATCGGCCAGTTTCCAAGCGAAAAATAGGCAAGGATGAAAAGAAGCAAGCCGGTGATGAATTTCCGCCGCTTCACTCGATCAGCCAGCGTGACCGCTGCGATTGCAAGCGACATCTGCCACCACCCGGAATTCTTCATGGCGGGACGATAGCGAATCCCGTTTGCCATCGCAACGCTATCATGCAAACTCCCCCTTCCTTCAAAATGACCATCCTGATTGTTCACTATCATCTGCGCTCCGGAGGAGTGACCCGGGTGATTGAGTCCCAGGTCAAGGTCTTGCAGGACATGCGACACAGGGTCATCATTGCTTCCAGTGGCCCGGTGGAGGATTGGGATTGCGAATGCCATCTCATTCCCGAACTCGACTACAGCAACGCAGGAACGATACCGGTTGATCAGCTCCTGGCAGTCGATGCGGATCTCTGGATCATCCACAATCCGACCCTCGGACTCAATCGAGCGTTTCCCGGGATGATCGAAACTGCGGAGGAGTCCGGGACACGAATTCTCATGCAGATCCATGACTTTGTGGAAGACGGTCGATCTGCCAACTATCAGCTCCTCGCCGGCCGCAAACGCCTTTACCCCGATGCTCCCCATGTCCATTACGCCACCATCAATCGACGGGATTTAAAGATTCTCAAAAAGGCCGGAGTCCCCGAAAGCCGTTGCCACTTCCTGCCGAACGCGGTCAATCCCCCCTCGATTCGGGAAACGACCAGCCAAGGCACTCTTGTCTTCTACCCCGTCCGTGGCATCCGACGCAAAAACATAGGCGAACTCTGCCTTCTGGCAGCCCACGCTCCCGCCGGAACACGTTTTGCCATCGCTTTGCGAGCAGGCTCGGAAGAACCTTCGTATCTTCACGACGACTGGGTTCGGTTTTCCAAAGAGAAAGATCTCCCGATTGAATTCGATGTCGTCGGAAAGGATCCTCACAGCTTCCCCCAATGGCTTGAACGAGCCTCTCATCTTGTCACGACCTCAATCTCGGAGGGATTCGGACTCACCTTCCTCGATCCCGCCTTTCTCAAAAAACCTCTGATTGGCCGTGATCTCCCAGAGGTGACGAGCGACTTCGTGCCCTATGGAACCTTGTATCAAAAAATCCCGGTTCCACTAAAACATCTCGAAGGCCTCGAAACAACCTATCGGGAGCAACTGAGCCAAACGATGTCTGCTTATGGCCGGCCCATGAATGATCTGGATCTTGACCAGGCATGGGAAAAATTCAGCGCAGACGGCGAAGTCGACTTCGGAAACCTGCCTGAAAACTTTCAGCGCCGAATCATCTCGCACGTTCACTTGCCTGATCTCGCCAAGTGGCTGGCTCACGCCTTGGCGCAACCGGCACAAGACGTTGACACCTCACCTTGGACCCTTGGGACCTATGCAGAAACTCTTCGAAAAACGATCGTGTCAATTGGTGAGCCTGGTCCGGTCGAGTGGATTCCACGCGAACGGGTCCTGGATCAGTTTCTCCAACCCGCAAGGTTTCACTTCCTCCGCTCGCGACTCATGGTTTCCGGTAACTCTCCCACCAGGCCTTGATCTTCTCTTGATCGGGTTTCCCGTCAGAAACAATGATCCGGTATCGCCAGACCGCGGAGTCACCGGCTCCAATCTCAAAAGGCTTCTCCTGAATGGGAGTCCAACACAGGAAAACCTTTCCATCGGGCCAAGTCCGCAGCCGTTGGGGCGAATCAAAATTCGTGGGATGCCCCATCATGGTGGTCGTGGCATCACCTTTTTCAGTCGGACCAAAAACAGCGCACCAATCGGCACGCGTGGCATGACTGTCCGCGCGGACTTTCCCGGCCGACGTGAGGTAATCGCTGTTCTCCTTGTTCCACGAATGCGGTCCCCGGTAAGCCAGCGGTCCGCCGTAACGATAGGCCGGGAGTTCCAGTTTCACCCCCGACACGTTGGTCTGGGTCACCTCATAGTCGATGATGTTGGCCTCTCCGGTCGATGAGACCGAAACCTTGAGGATCTCTTTTAAGACCACCGTCTCCTTCTTATCCGGGCCTTTGTAGGCCACTTGCTCCTGTTCGACGGAGAATCCATTCTCCGATTTCTCGAGAAGTTTTGAAAAACGGACCCGGCCACTCTTCGATCCGAGATTCCAAAAATCGGGGGAATCCAATCCGTGCTTCGTTTTTACCCAGGCATGCCAGAGTCCAAGATGATGCTTGTGATCTTCCGGATGCATTCCGGTCACAACCCCGCCCTTGGGGCTCCGCAGGGGATGAATAAATCCACTCCTCCGAAAAACCGGATCCGCGCCCTCGGGTGCCGGGACTTCCGCTTTGTGATAGGTGAGAATCTCAATTCCGTCCTGTGAAAAAGTCAGTGCTTTTTCGGTTTCAGCGAGTTTCACTTCTCCGGCGAAAACCAAAGGAGCACCGACAATGAGAGGGAGATATTTTAGAGCCATGATTTCAAAACTTTTGCGTCGCGTGCGATATTCTTAACGGCTTCCATGACCTCATTCTTCGGATAGATCGAGGATTTCCCCCACTCCATGTGAAGGGAGAGAGGCATCGGCGAATGGTCCTTTTTGACCGCTTGAAAGGTTTTCTGACCCACCATTCCGGTATCAAGCGGCACGTTCTTGATTTTATCGGAACGCTCACCTCCCCACTTCGCGTCCTTCACATAGATTGCGCGGACGTGCTTCCTCATCGCCGCCAGCGCCGTCTCGAACGACAATCCCGAACCGGCCCGGATATGGCGGAGATCAAAGGCAATAGCGGCGTGATCGGGATCGACCCCATCGAACATCATGGCGGCATCCCACGCCAGTGAGCCCGCGTATTTGGCTCCCGCATGGATCTGATAAAGCGCTTGCACACCGATCTCCCGATTCATGGCCTCGATCTCCTTCAACTTGGCCGTATTCTCTTTCACCTGCGGGAGGAGATCCTTTTTGAGATCGTAGCGAAAGTAATCCATCCGATACCTGGTGATTCCATTCGCTTTGAGAATACGCAGAAAATTGGCATCTTTCTCGTCGGTCGAGTTGACATTACAGGCTGCGATGATTGCCTTGTGATCATTCTTGGCCAAGGAGGCCACCATCTTGGGAACTTCTGTTTCGGCGTCCTTCGGATCAATGTGACCTCCCCGCCGAATCGTCGCCTCAATCCCCTGAAGCCCCATCTTGGCCAACTCCTCGCCCATCCGGTCGTAATCCAGGGTCTGGATGGGTTTCTCAAAGACCACGACGGGCCAGTCGGAAGCTTTTGTTTGATCGGCGGAAACCAAACCGGCCCCTGCTGCAGCGAGGCCCGATTGGGCAAGAAAGTGGCGGCGTTTCATATCGCCACAATCAAGGACTTTGAATCTGAGGATGACAATCTGAAATCACCAAAACAAATCAGGCCCGTTTCCCCGCTTTCCCTCACGAACTGACTTGTCTACGATACTACTCCTAATGAAATCCGTCTTCATTCTTGCCGCCGCACTTATCCTCCCGCTTTCCGCCAATCCGGTGGCAGGCGAAGGTTCCGACCTCAAGCCCGATCCCAAGGCCCTCTTCGGCTCCATGGACAACGGCTTCAACTACATCATCTATCCCAATGCCGAGCCTCCGGGAAAATTCTCCGTTCGCCTGCACATTGCCGCCGGTTCACTCATGGAAGCCGATGATCAACGGGGCCTGGCTCACTTTCTCGAGCATATGGTGTTCAACGGCACCAAAAACTTCACTCCCGCCGAGCTCATCCCAAAAATGCAACGTCTTGGCATCCAGTTTGGTGCCCACGCCAATGCCTACACCTCCTTTGATGAGACTGTTTACATGCTCGACCTCCCCAATATGGACGAGGAAACGGTCAATCTCACCTTTACCGTGATGCGCGACTTTGCCGATGGCGCACTCCTCACCGCTGACGAAATCGACAGCGAACGCGGCGTCATCATTTCGGAAAAAACCTCACGCGACTCTGTCGGCTACCGCATGATGCTCAAACAATTCGAGTATCTTCTCCCGGGATCACGCCTCATGCAAAGGGTCCCCATCGGTACGGAGGAAGTCATTAAGAATGCCAAACGCGAGCGCTTCGTAGATTTCTACAACCGCTACTACACGCCCGAGCGCATGACCTTTGTTGTCGTAGGCGATATCGATGCCAGGGAAATGGAAAAACGCGTCCGTGAAACCTTCATCTCTCTCCAAAATCCTCAAAACCCGGGCAAGAATCCTCCAAAAGATGTTCCTCCCACAGATCACGGACTCCGCTCCGAGGTCTTCACCGATAAAGAGGTTCCTTCCGCCGACATCTCCCTCTATTCGCTCCGCGGCTACAAGCCGAAGGCCGATACCGGTGCCAATCGCACCGAGCAGTATCCGCTTGCAATTGCAAACGGTATCATCAATCGCCGCTTTGAAGTTCTCGCCAAGGAAGAAGGATCCCCGATCCTGGGGGGAGGAGCCGGACGATCGGTTCTTTTCGGCCAAATCGAGCAAGGTGGTCTTGAAGTCAATCCAGCCGAGGGCAAGTGGAAGGAAGCCGTCCCCGTCCTGGAGCAGGAACTTCGCAAAGCTGTTCAGTTTGGTTTCACCGAAGATGAAATTGAAGAAGCCAAGGCCAATCTCATCAACATGGCTGAAGAAGCGGTGAAGAGAAAAGACACCCGCCGCTCTCCCGGCATCGCGATGTCCTTCATCGGTGCCATCGGCCAGAAGAACGTCTTCACCACTCCCGAAGCCGATCTCGCCCTGGTGAAAGGCGCCCTTGAGAAGATCACTGCGGCAGCCTGTCAAAAAGCCTTCAACGAATTTTGGGACACCAAGGACATCTCCCTCGTTCTCACCACTCCCAAGGCTCCCGAAGGTGCCGCCGCCGAGTTGAAAAAGATCTTCCTTGAGAGCCGGGAGGTCGAAGTGACCGCTCCTTCAGAAGAAAAGCTCGCCCCCTTTTCCTACACCGATTTTGGGAAACCCGGCACCATCGTGCAGGAGAAGAAAATCGAGGACCTCGGCGCCACCCAACTCATGCTCTCGAACAACGTGCGTGTGAATTATAAGCAGACCGACTTCCAAAAAAACTCGATTAGTATCAATGCCCGCTTCGGTTCCGGCCAACTCGCCCAACCAGACGGAACTTCAGGCCTTGACCGTTTCGCAGGTGCCATCTTCGAGGCTGGTGGGCTCGGCAAACACTCCGCCGATGACTTGCAGCGTATTCTTGCCGGCAAGAACGTGGGAGTCGGATTTGGAGTTGATGAAGCCAGCTTCACCCTTGGAGGCCGGACGACTCCGGAAGATCTCGAGCTTCAACTCCAACTCATGTGTGCCTACCTCACCGATCCGGGCTTCCGCCCCGAAGGTGAACGCATGTTCAAGATGGCTCTTCCGATGCTCTATAATCAGCTCAAACACTCGATGCAGGGAGCAATGATCAAGATGGCTCACGACCTTCACGGCGGTGACTTTCGTTTCAATTTCCCGGCCCAGGAGAAAGCCATGTCCTACAACACCGACATCGTAAAAAAATGGGTCCTCCCTGCCTTCAAGGAAGCTCCGCTTGAACTGACTCTTGTTGGAGATCTCGACCCCAAAGTCGCCCTCCCATTGATTCAAAAAACCTTCGGAGCCCTCCCCGAGCGCAAAACCGCCAAGCCGGACTTTGCGGACCGTCGTAAGATCAACTTTCCGGCCAGCCCCGCCAGTAAGAAGTTTACTTTCGACTCCAAGATTCCCAACGCTGCCGCCATGGTTGCCTGGCAGATTCCCGCCACCGGCCGGGATGTCAAAACAGCCCGACGCTTCAACATCCTCGCTTCAATCCTCAGTGATCGCCTCCGCGAGGAGATCCGTGAAAAACTCGGTGGTTCCTACAGCCCCCGTGCCGGAGCCTCACCGAGTCAGGAACTCGATATGGGTTTCATGCAGGCCATGGCCCAGGTAAAACCAGAGGAAACCAAAAAGTATGGCGAATTGATGATCACTCTCGCTGACAAAATGGCGACCGAAGGCATTACCAAGGATGAACTCGAGCGCTCACTCAAGCCGATTCAGTCCGGCCTCAAGGAGAGCCTCCGCGACAATGGCTACTGGCTTGGCACCGTCCTCGGAAGCAGTCAGGAAAAGCCCTACAAACTCGATTGGGCCCGCACCCGGGATGAGGACTATGGAAAAGTGACCGTTGAGGAGCTCAATGCTCTTGCAAAGGAATACCTGAAAAAGAACAACGCCCTCCTCTACGAGATCGTTCCGGACGCCTCTAAGGAATAGGCAGGAAGATGGTGAAAGATGTTTTTCGAATTGCGATTTTCATCTTTCCTCTCATATTTCCCGTGTGAGAATCACGATTGACATCGATGAAGACATGCTTGAAAAAGCAATGTTGCTGACCGGCGAAACCAAGAAAGGACCAGCGATCACAAAAGCTGCTTCAGAGTACATCCGCCGTGAGATGGTCCGTAAGTTCGCCAACATTGTCATGGAAGGTCAATTCGCGGACTATCCTCTTACCAACGACGAGTTGGAGGCATCTGATCGCTAAAAATCATGGTGATCATCGACACGAGTGCTTGGGTGGATTTTTTCCGTCGGGATGGAGACCTTTCCACAAAGCTTGCCGTAAAGGGCCTCCTCGATGCCTTCGAGGGCGTTCTTTGTGGTCCCGTGGAAATGGAGTTTCTTGGGGGCGCCCGAACCAATGAGATTGGTGAAATCAAAGCTTGGTTCGATCTCATCCCGTATCTCACCAACGACCAGAAAATCTGGCGAAAGGTAGCCGCAAACTATGCCAAATTAAGAGCGGAGGGCCACATCCTTCCCTGGAACGACATCATGATTGCAACCATCGCGATGGAAAAGGACGCGGCGGTCTTCGCTCATGACAAACATTTTCCCGTGATCGCCGAAGTGCTAAAGGTTCACCTTTACCAACCCGGCTACAACGGAATTTTTAATCCGGACTATTGATCGCCTCCCAGCACCCGTCTCACCAAATCAAGAGCCCTTTGGCTGGCCTGCTGTTTGAAATCAAGGCGACTACGGGGATGAATTTCCCGATAGGTTGCCACGCCCCCGGCAGTTGCAATTCCAAAACAAACGGTTCCGACTGGTTTCTCCTCCGTTCCCCCGTCAGGACCGGCGATTCCGGTGATCGAAACTGCGATATCGGCACCACTCACTTTCCGTGCTCCACTCGCCATTTCTCCGGCGACTTCCTCACTGACGGCTCCGTGAGCCGCAAGGGTCTCCTCGGAAACACCAATCAGTTGGGCCTTGGCCCCGTTTGAGTAGGTCACAAATCCGTGCGTGAATACCGAACTGGAGCCGGGGACATTGGTAATCCGGTTTGCCACCAATCCACCGGTGCAACTTTCCACTGTCGTGAGGATTTTCCCTGCCGCAGCGAGGCTGCGCACCACCACAGTTTCAAGAGCGGCCCCGTCATCCGAGATCATGAATTCCTTGAAGCACGCCTCGGTCAGCTTCCGACCTTGCTCAATGACGTCATCGGATCCGATCAATCGTAGATCCACCTCACCCAATCGTGCACAGTATCCTACTTCCAAGCCGTCGATCTTCGCGAGATCTTCGTCAAGTTTTTCGTGAAAATCACTTTCGCCAATTCCCACAAATTTCAACTCCTGCACGTTGTCAATCGCTTCGACTCCCGCCAACGCCTTGAGACGTGGAACCACTTCATCGTGAAACATCGGATAAAGTTCCCGTGGAGGCCCGGGAAGAAGAAAAACCGCACAGCTTGGCTCACCGCCAAGTCGTGGGGGCGCATAAATCCCGGGAGCGGTCCCGTTGTTGTTCGGAAGAATATCGGCTCCAACCAGGTTCTGCGCCTGCTTGAGATTCGCATCGACCATCGGTTTGTTTCGTTTCTCAAAAAACTCATGTAGCGATCTCAGTGCCGCCTCATCTTCGATCATTTCCACCCCCAGCACTTTGGCGAGGGCTTCCCGGGTGATATCATCGCTCGTGGGGCCCAGCCCCCCTGTCACGAGAACCACATCGGAGCGATGGGTTGATTCATGCAGGGCCTCCTCAATCGCCACCCCATCGGGCACCGTCATTTGACGCTGAACCCGCAGTCCGAGCTTCACCAGCTCCTGCCCCATCCAGGTTCCGTGGGTATTCGCGGTCGATCCGAGTAGAAGCTCGGTTCCGGTGTTTAGTATTTCAATCCTCATCGTGGTCATTCCAGACCACTTCCTTCGCATCGCCCCACAAAGTTTCAAGAGCATAATGCTCCCGGAACTCCTGATCGAGGACGTGAACCATGACATCAACAAAATCAATCACCACCCAACGACTGGCGGCCTTGCCCTCCGTGTGGAGAGCTCGATCGGATCCTTTCTCTCGAACGCTGTTTTCAACGTCCCTGACAATCGCCTTCAGGTGAGGAAGGGAATTCCCAGAACACACCACCATAAAATCGGTGAGTGTGGAAATCCCCCGGAGGTCGAAGATACGGACATCTTCAGCTTTCAGCTCATCGGCGGCAGTCGCGCAAGCGAGTGCGAGTTCTTCTCCTTTTAACATGGGATGGATTGGGGTGTTCGGACAAAAAAACCGGCCTTGGGCCGGTAGCCGTTCTGGGAAGTTTTTCCGCCATTCACCGCTTCCGCGGAGAATGGTGGAGCGTAGCGGATTCGAACCGCTGACCCTCTGCATGCCATGCAGATGCTCTACCAACTGAGCTAACGCCCCCTAACCTTTGCAGGACGGGCGAAGGGATAGGCCCGCCCTTCCCTGCTGGCAAGAGAAAAAAGAAGGATTTCCAAAAAGAAATGTCACTTGTCGAACACCCGGTCCGGTATTTACAATCATCCCATGGGAACCTTGCTCATTGCCGCCGCTAAATTCCAATTTAATCTCAGCCTTGTTGGGGTGTTTTTCTTTTCTCTTAAAGCTCCCCAGGTGGAGATGCTGCCCATGGAGGACCAGCAAATACAACCCAAGCTGAAAATCAAACGTATCGTTCCAAAAGCCGAGTAGCTTCGTCAGCTCAAAAGCTTCTCTCTCATCCCTTCTTCAGGAAGCTCGCAAGTCTCGTTTTTCAAAAGCTTCTTCCGGTTTCTGGCAATCACGTGGTAGCCCCAATTCCTGATTTTTAACGGGAGCAATTTCAACCCCAATGCGAACAAGGTCCCAACCCCGCCGGCAGTTTGGAAGGCCAGACGCGCCGCTTCACTCGCCCGATAAGTCACTCCGTTTTGGATGAACGCCATCGAATCATCAGTGGTATCAATTTTCCAATTCTTCGAGGTTTCCCCGCTCAATGGTGCGAATCGCAGCCGGTCTTTCGCATCAAGCCGATTCAGCCATCTCACCCCTCCTTTGCAGAACAGGCAATCACTGTCGAAAAACACAATCATCTTTTCTTCCACGAGTGAAGCTTGCCACGTCCGCGCGAAAAATTGAAGCTTCATTCCGATGTCCGATCACCAGCGCATTCATGATCTGCCTTCCGGGCAAAAACCCCGGGAGAAAATGGCCGCGTTGGGTGCCGGGTCCCTCGCCAATGAAGAACTCCTTGCCATCTTTCTGAGGACCGGAACAAAAGGTGCCAGCGCCATCGAAATCGGCCGCCAACTCCTCCGCAAACATGGCGGCCTCGTCGCCTTGGCGCGGCTGGACCTTAAGGAACTTTGCAAAGAACACGGACTTGGTCTTGCCAAGGCCTGTCAACTTCAGGCGGCCTTCGAACTTGGAGTTCGTGCCGCCCGGGATGGCTCCAACTCGATCACCATCAACTCCAGCAGCTCGATTTATCACCTTCTCGCACCGCAACTGGCCCACCTTTCCAGCGAGAAACTTCTTGTTCTCACCCTGCACGGAAACGGCAGACTCATCCGCACGCGCGAACTTTCAAGCGGATCATCCAATCAAACAGTTGCCTCGATCTCCGAAATCCTTCGCCCGGTTCTCATCGACCAGGCCCCAAATTTTGCCATCGCGCACAACCATCCTTCCGGAGACACCACCCCCAGCGGACCTGACAAATCCCTTACCAGGAATCTCGCCAAAGCCGCCCACACCATGGGCCTCACTTTCATCGACCACCTCATCATCGGCCGCCCCATCGATGGAACCCAAGGCTACTATTCCTTCGCCGAGGAAGGCGAAATGTAAGACCATGAAATCCCCCTTGACCATTCTCTTCCTCCCCAACTAATGCCGAACATCCATTCCCAAGCCCTCGTCGCAGACAGTGCCATTCTGGCCGAGAACGTCGAAATCGGTCCCTTTGCGATCATTGAGGACAACGTCATCCTCGGCTCCGGTTGCCGCGTCGCTTCCCTGGCCAAAATCTGCAGCGGTGTCGTCATGGGCGAAAACAACATCGTCGAACACGGTGCGGTCATCGGAGGTCTTCCGCAGGATCTCAGCTTCGATCCGGAAACCAAATCCGGTGTTACCATCGGCGACGGGAATACTTTCCGCGAATACGTCACCATTAACCGCAGCACTCAGCCGGGAGGGAACACCATCCTCGGGGATCGAAATTTCTTCATGGCCGTAGTTCACCTCGCCCACGATGTCGAAATCGGCAACGACAACATCTTCGCCAATAATGTCATGGTCGCCGGGCATTGCCGTCTTGGCTCAAAGATTTTTCTTGGCGGCGGGTGTGGGATTCATCAGTTCATCCATGTTGGAGATTACGCCATGGTTCAGGGGAACTCCGGAGTGACCCGTGATGCTCCTCCCTACTGTATTGTCCACCAAATCAATCAACTCTCAGGCCTCAATGCCGTCGGTCTCAAGCGAGGAGGTTTTAGCTCTGCTGAACGCAAAGAAATCAAGCATGCATATTCCCTTGTTCTGAATTCCAAATTCACCCGCGCAGAGGCTCTCGAACAAGCGGACTTGCTTGAGTGGGGCCCGGCTGCGGCGAAGCTTATTGAGGCCGTGCGTTCACCTTCTTCAAAGGGAATTCTCACCCGATAGCCTCGTTTTCATTGCCAAATCAACCTCACTTCACTAGAAATCTGTCCGACAAATTATCGCCATGAGTAAACGTGTTCTTCTCACCACCACCTCCTTCCAGGACACTCCCGGAACCCACCAGGATCTTTTAAACTCCCAGGATTGGGAAGTTGTCCGCGCCCGCGGCCCGCTTTCCGAAGCCGCAATGCTCGATCTCGCCGGAGACTTCGACGCCTTTCTCTGCGGGGATGACGCCATCACCGGCGCCGTCATCGACAAGTCACTCCCCCGTCTTCAGACTATTTCGAAGTACGGCATCGGCCTCGACAAGATCAACGTCGACTATGCCACGGAGAAAAAAATCCCCGTGCTCTTCACTCCCGGAGTCAACCACACCACCGTAGCCGAGCACACCTTCGGTCTCCTTCTGGGCATCACCAAGGACATTCAGGCAAACGCCGTCGCCGTCCAAAATGGCGAATGGGTCGCCGGTTGGAAAAAGCCCGTCGGTAACGAAATCATGGGGAAGACCATCGGCATCCTTGGTCTCGGCCGCATTGGCAAGGAAGTCGCCATCCGCGCCCGCGCCTTCGGCATGGAGATCATCGCATTCGATCCCTACTTCGACGATTCTTTCGCTTCCGAATATGGCGTGACACGCTGCGCCGACATGGACGAAGTTCTTCATAATGCCGACGTCGTCTCACTCCACTGCTTCCTCAACGAGGAAACCGAGGACATGATCAACGCTTCAAAAATCGCCGGAATGCGTGACAACGTCATTGTTCTCAATTGTGCCCGCGGCGAGCTCGTCAATACCAACGACATGGCAGAGGCTCTCAAATCCGGTAAAGTCGGCGGATACGGTGCTGATGTTCTCGATGCCGAACCCCCTGCCCCAAATCACCCTCTCATTGGTGCCCCCAACTGCATCATCACCAGTCACATCGGATCCCGCACCCACGAGTCCGTCCAACGTCAGGCCAATCGTTGCCTCAACAACGCCATTAACTTCTTCGCCGGAGCCGACGATGTCCTCTGCGCCAACGGTGTCATTTAATTCCATCTCAAAATTTCAAATTCCATGAGCCTCGATATCAAACCTGCTTCAGACTGCGCCTACGACATTGTTTCGATGGGCGAAATCATGCTCCGTCTCGATCCCGGTGACGGCCGTGTCCGCACCACCCGCCAGTTTCAAGCCTGGGAAGGCGGCGGCGAATACAACGTCGCCCGCGGACTCCGCCGTTGCTTCGGTAAACGCGCCGCAGTGCTTACCGGATTCGTTGACAATGAAGTCGGCCGCCTCCTCGAAGACCTCGTCCTCCAGGGCGGAGTCGACACTCAATTCATCAAATGGGCCGACTTCGACGGCCTCGGCGTTGCCGCTCGCAATGGCCTCAACTTCACCGAGCGTGGCTTTGGAGTTCGTGCCGCCAAAGGAACGTCTGATCGCGGTCACACTGCCGCGAGTCAACTCACGGTCGATGACTTCGACTTTGAACACATCTTCGGAACTCTGGGGGTCCGTTGGTTCCACACCGGTGGAATCTTTGCCGCTCTCTCCGAAGGCAACGCGCAGCTCACCATCGAAGCCTGCAAGATCGCCAAAAAACATGGCTCCATCGTTTCCTATGACCTCAATTATCGCCCCTCACTTTGGAAATCCATTGGCGGGCAGTCCAAGGCCCGGGAAGTCAATCGTGAGATCGCCAAGTATGTCGACGTCATGATCGGCAACGAAGAAGACTTCACCGCATGCCTCGGCTTTGAGGTCGAAGGGGTCGACGAGGAAAACATCACCGGTATCGACGTCTCAAACTTCAAGAAGATGATCGAGAAAGCCGTCGCCGAGTTCCCGAACTTCAAGGCCACCGCCACCACCCTCCGCGAAGTCCATTCGGCATCCGACAATGATTGGGCCGCCCTCGCCTGGCATGACGGCGTATTCCATAATTCCATCAACCGCGAGCACCTCGAAATCTTCGACCGTGTCGGCGGCGGAGACTCCTTCGCTTCCGGCCTCATCTACGGATTCCTGGAATACAACGACGCTGCTCAAGCCGTTGAATGGGGAGCCGCCCATGGTGCCCTCGCCATGACCACACCTGGTGACACCACGATGGTAACCCGCGACGAAGTCGGCAAGCTCGTTGGCGGCGGATCGGCCCGGGTGGATCGCTAATTGACGTTCATTCCAAAAAGCCCGGAGCTGCTTCATGCACTCCGGGCTTTTTTTGTCCGCCACCTGCCTTATGAAAGACGTGTGCAACTTATTTCATTGCTCCTCCTGACTCTCATTCTGGTCTCTTGCTCCTCTTCAAAGAGTGTCTCCTTTTCACCCCCGAAGCCCCCGCCAACCGGAGGTTTCCCAAATATCTTTAAGAAATATTCCAGAGAATCCGACTCCACCATGATGGATGGCTGGGCCCGAAATTTCGACATGTCAGGTGTTTCCTTTGATCAAAGAATGACCGCCACCCTGGTGACCCGGCGACATGTCGTCATGGCGGCCCATTTTGTTCGCAAACCGGGTTCCAGGGTCATCTTCCACGGACGCAACGGAGAACGGCTTGAGCGCATCTTAATCACGAGTAAAAAGGTCTTCGGGGATGTCGCAGTCGGGCTTCTTAGCGAGGATGTCCCCTCTGGTTATAAGATCTACCCCCTCCCTGCTCCCCGTGAGAATTTTTCACATCTCGCAGGGCGCATTGCTGCGGTCACCAATCAAAACCGCCGCATCTTTTTCCACGAAGTGAAGATCGCGAACCAATTCCTCATGGCATTTCAATATCAGGATCCGGTTCAACATGGCTGGAGCAAAAAATTAATCAAAGGAGATAGCGGGAATCCCTCCTTTCTCATCAGCGGAAACGAGCTTGTTCTGGTCGAAACACATTCCACCGGAAATGCCGGCGCAGGACCTTTTTATGGAAGTATGGAACTTCAAGAAAAACTTCAGGCCGCCATCACCGAACTGGCTCCCGGCTACACGTTTCGAACCCGTGAACTTCGTCCCATTAATCACGCAGTGCGCTGACCTCAACTCCGGAGCATCCGCATTGCCGCCATCGCGCAATTTGTTCCCTGCAGGATCTCAAAATAAAAGTGCCCGAAAAAAAACTTTTAAAAATGACACTATTTTAAGTCAAAACCCGCATGTAAGAATGACACGCATGGTGCCTGTCACCTGCAAAGGCCATTAGATGATCGTCGCCCCCCCTTGGGCGGCGA
>ERZ887942.548-NODE-548-length-30317-cov-6.457703_pt1 | contig 30317 bp, 16 predicted proteins | sample MGYA00521099_ERZ887942 | MGnify/ENA primary metagenome ERZ887942 (study PRJEB32303, sample SAMEA104408605) | aquatic metagenome | biome: Brackish water; feature: Pelagic; material: water | place: Baltic Sea | collected 2014-06-07T06:48:00 | depth 16,251 m ...
TCCCCCGAGAAATTCGCGCTCGAACGTTTCCGCACGCGACGCCGCATGAGCTTCCCGCGATTCCACATTCAGAAAAGCCGCGTAATGACTCGCAATCGCTTCCAAATTCGGACGCGTGTTTCGCACCGCTAAACGACCCGTCGCCGGATTGTAAGCGGCACTAGATCCTGTAGGAAATTTGATCCCCGCATCTTTCAGCACATAGCGAGCATGCGCTGGTAGCGACCCACCGTTTCCGTCTGGCATCTTAAATTCGCTCTCTGGCAGTTCGATAAAAATCGTCTGCATCGGCTCCAGCGTTACTTGCTTCGGCGCAAAAGCGATCCCATCCGGAGTCACCCGAAAATGAGTGCCTGATGCTTTCGAGATCTGATCCAACGCTTCCAAAACTGTGACGTTCAACAACTTCAAGTCCAATTTATTTTTGATCGCCGGATCAACGCCGCTCGGCGGAGCATTCTCTGGTTCCTGGTAAATGAACTTCACCAACTTGCTTCGCGACGTCGCACTGTGCGTTCCAACCGGAGCAGCATCAACACCCTCGGCCAGCGTTTTTTCACGAATCAAACCAAGCGCTTCTTCAACTGTTTTCCCCTGCAAATCGAGATTGTTGATCGTCATCTTCCCGAGCTCAATTCGATTCTCCGTGATCACCATTTCATCACTCTGAAACAGCCGCCCAATCGTCGGCACTTGATCCAACACCGGCACCTTTCGCCAATTCGGGTTCAGCTGATCAATCGCTTTCTGACCGAAAAATTGCTGCATCTTATTTCCGATTTGATTGGGAATTTCCGGCGGGTTGTATTCCGTCGGGAAACCGAACTGATTAAAGTCAGTGGGTGTTGCTGGGGTTACAGGGAAAGTGCCCGGTTCACCAGGAAGTGGTGCTGGGTTCAGGGTATCATTGAAGATTTCAACCAATTCCATTTGATCTTGTGTTGTCCGGACAATCAACTGCCCGGTCTGAGAATTATACGAAGCGCTTCCACCCGGCGGAAACGTTACTCCTGCAGCTTCCAATACCTCGGTAGCGCCCATCGGGCCCGAACGAACAGCTTCAATCGGATCCGCAAATGCATCTGCAGCAGCACCTCCCCCTCCCATAATTCTGTTACCTGCCGTCAAAAAACCTGGCGGAACCGTGTAAGTATTAGTGTAAAGTTTATCGTCCGGACGAGACAAGGGAACGATGAGAACAGCATTTGGCTCGACCTTATATTTCATCTGAGCCAACGACGTCGTGTAACGAAGCGCCTCCACGAGCGGCACATTTTTCAAACGAAGCGTGATGCGAGTGGCACCAACTCCACTATCAACTCCAAATCCTCCGCCTCCAGCAGCAGGAGCGGGTGCTGCACCACTGCCGGCATCCAAAATAAAATTTAGTCCCTTCCGAGTTGGGTCAGCCTCTGCGGTATCGAGTTCCACCGCCCTCTGCTGTAAAAACTGGAGTGCTTCATTCAGTGGAGTATCGACAAATTCAACGGACGGCAAAATGATCTGTTTCAATTTGTTTTCCGCATGTGAAATCTTTTCGGCTCCACTGCCTACTCCCGAAGCATTCCCAGCCAACCGTCCCGATTTATCGTTTCCAAACGCGCCACCAAAATCTACTCCTCGATTTTGCGCAATCATCATCAACTGATTGCCGAACGCCTCCTCCCTCTTTTTGAGTTCCTGAATCGATGCAGTTTTTTCGCTAAGCATTTCCAAATCTTCACCCCGACTATTTTCAGCAAGAGACGTATCACGGACCTTCTTATCTAGCTCAATCACCTCCGCAGTCCGCTCCTCCAATGCCTTAACCGTTGCCAAATAATCCCGACGCATCGTGTCCACGTCAGCCTCCGAAATATCGCTACCATTCGGAACGGAACCTCCAACAGGAACCGGCATTTCCCATCCTTCAGCAACCTTTCGCCTGAAAGTCGCCCGCGTCTGATCTCGCGCAGTGTCGTAATATCGCTCTCGTTCCTCTTCGACGGCCGCAAGCGATTTCCGCGCCGCTGAATTGTACGGGTCCTGATTGAGTGCCTCAAAGTAGGTTTTTTCAGCGCTTTCGTAATCACCCAAATCTAAATGGCGCTGCGCAACTTTGTTTGCGTATTCGATCCTTCTGACTTTTTCCAAATGACTTGGCGTCAGCTCAGGCGAATACCACTCACTATCCTGCAGCCGCTCGAGAAGGCGCTTCGCTTCCAAATTGTCTGGATCAACCGACGGCTTCAACACCTCAGCCAACACATTTGTAACTTCCCCGTATCGGGCTTCAGCAGCTCTCTGCTCGGCTAATTTAACGCCCGCACTTACCGCCTGCTTTATGTAAGCGTCGCGCCTGGATTTTGTCAGGTTGGCTTCAGGCAACAAATCTATCCCCGCACGGTATTGCTCGAATGCCCCCTCATAATCTTCATCAGCCATCAGTTGCGAACCGCGAAGTGCTGATTCGTCGGCCTTCTTAACACGTTCCTGCAAGCGAATAACGTAACGGCTGGCGACTCCTGGAACTCCCTCTTCTTTGGCCTTCGTTTCATCAGGGTGAATACGGCCTATTGCGTCTACCCTCAAAGGCCCTTGCCCTGTCTCCATCTCGCTTTGATTCATCAAAATTTGCCCCTGAATCTCCGGAGGCAGGGCATCGATAAGAATCTCGTTCCCGTTTTGATCGGTGATGGGGGCGGGCTTCGAAGACGCGCTCGAAAGCAACGCATCGATGGAAACATCTCCTTTCATCTCCGCACTTTCCGATTCGAATAATGAAAAGGCGAAATTCGAAGTTGGGCGCGACCGACTCCACCGTCCAAATTCATCCCCCGCATATCCAAGCAACGTCCGATCAACCACTTCAAATTCTTCACTCAAGTTCGACTCAAATTTCTGATAATCGTATCCTTCCGGCAAATGCAAAAACCACTTTGTCCGCATGATGGGAATGCGATCGGCCATACGAATGGGCTGAAGTTTTTCTTTGCCTGAACCCCTCCATTTTCGGCCCGGCGTTTGATAAATGAGCTTTACCGAAATCGCCCGCGCGTTGGCATTTTCGTGAGCCGGAAGCTGAACTCGAATTGTTCCTGGTGCGGCTCGAATTGGCTTCACCGTTTCGGCATCGACTTTTAACATCCACAAAACCGAGTCCTTCGGCAGACCAATTTCGAGAAACTGCTCGCCGGTTGTCCGCAAACTCATCATCGCCTGGTGCCGCTCATCGCCGTCCGTTGAAACCACGGTATCAATCCGAAGATCATCGATTACCGTCGAAACCAAATCCTCATGCGCATGGCGTGTCCCCGCGAGCTTCAGCGACCACGAATCGCCTCGATACCGGTAAGCAGCAATCACTCGATGCCGTGGCTGATACCCCGAAACAGCTGGCACTCGCAACGAATCAACCGCATCCAATCCATTCGCTTCGAAAGTCAATTCGGTATCCGTGTTCGCTTCCAAAACCCAATCTCCGCGCAACCGCTTTGCCGCAGGAACTTTCACCACGGGCAGTGCGATTTCGAATCGCTTCTGATCACTGTCTTTACCAACTTCTTCGACCTCAAATGGTAGACTCATCCGATAGCGAAACCGTTGCGGCCCGATCAATTCATCGTGAAAATCCAGAGTCCATTCTCCGGTTTCTGCATTCAGGGTTTTCTCAGAAAGCAGCGGTGAATCAAAACGCACTAGTTCAGCAATCTCGACCGGAAATGTGATTCCGATTTCACCAATCGGCGTGTAGCGAATCCCCAAATCAACTTGCCCTTCGATCTCCAAATTCGACGCCAACGGCAAGGCGTAGGCCGTGTGCGACGCCTCGATTTCAGTCGCCCGACGACTCGCATTCAGAGTCAGATTAAAATCCGAAAGCCTGAACCACGCCAGTGTTCCAGCGATTGGCGTCGTTCGGCCATCCCGAGGATCAAGCCCCTCCGCTGTCTCCGTTTCCACCCGAAACGATTCGTTGAAACTGACCGCGACATAACCCGACAGCGCTTCTGCACCATCAATCGTCGCCGACGTAAAATTGAGTTCCATCGCCTCATTGCCCAACGCAAACCAACCTTCAGGATCGCGCCGACTTGTGATCGTCAACGAATCGCCAGCCCCCGCAGAAAGCCCCGCCTTCCACGAAAATCGAATCGCATTCCTCTCGCCTCGCACCCATGAAAAATCACTTCGGCCGCCACCGCATGTAACGTCGAGCAACTCCTCGCCATCCGGCAAATCAAAATCGATTTCGAAAGTCCGTCCCTCATCGGGAATCACATTCAAAGTCCGCGTCAATTGAACGGACTCCCGCTCCATCGCGATTAGCGTATCCATCTGTGCTTTGAATTTTTCACCGATCTTCGAAAGGGTCACTTCCGTTGCTCCGGCCGCGACCGGAAATCGAAACGAAGCGACGTAATTTGGAGAATTTGCGATAGCACCCTCGACGTCATCGGGAATGGGCGCCGTCAATGATCCCGTCGCAATATTCTTCACTCGAACATCATCAGCTCCGATCAACGCCATCGTTCCCGACGCCCGATGAATTCCTAACACATCCGCAATCGGAAGTTCGATAACCGCATCACTTGCATCATCTTCAATTTTCACATCCGCCTCAGCCAACACTCGCAAATCAGTCACATCGCGATCACCGGCCACGAGAACCACTTCAATCGCACCGCCCGCCAAACGCGTCCAACGAAGCAATTCAGATCCCTCAACAGATAAAACCCGAACGTCTTCCGCCATTTTAATTTCGAATCGATTGGGTAGCTTTGTTAGGTTCGAATTCAGAACAAAACCCAAATCCGCCTGCACCCGCGTTGAATCGATCGAATACAAATACTGGCAGTTTTGGAAAATCGCTGCGTCAGGAATCTTCGCGACATTTCGAGCAATCCAACGAATCTCAAACTCACTGCCGCTTTGCGCCGGAAGAACAAATTTCGCGACGTTTGGCTGATCGACCGCCACCACGAACGGCAATGCCGAATCCAATTCCGCACCGTCAGGAAAATTCAGATTTAATGACGCGGCAGCCGTTCCAGGCGAGGCAATCACCATCGAATTCCCCGTCGGCGAACGTTTTACAGGAATATGAAAAACGGCTTTCACCGGATGTTTTCCTTTTCCTTTCACAACCAAAATCGGCTGCCCCTTTGCACCCTTTTTCGGCGGAATGACACGCAGCGCAGAAACCGCATCAACCTCAATCGAAGCCATGCTTGCTTGCGGAAGCGACAGCGAAATTTCCGCCCACTCATCTGTAAAAGACTCGACGACATAATCTGCCACCATAGTTACGACGTCTCCGCCCGTCGAAATCGTCCCCGAGAATTTGGCATCCCGAATCGTTGCCTGAACGGGTGGCAACAATTTCTTATCGGCATCTGGATTCGGAACCGCCAACTGTGAATCGCGCAACAACGCGTCGTATTGCTCCGGCGTCAGCATCACCGCGCGCGGCATTTTCTTCAGGACCGATTGGAGATGCTCCGTCGGAACCCAAAGCTCGCGCTGCGTGGCCGCAGAAACCTTTTTAGGTGCTTCTTTTGCGATCCCCTGCACCAAAACCAACGCAGCGAGTCCAGCAAGGAGGGGCGTCTTTCCAAGCGCCCATGCAAGTCCTGCCGCAACCACCGAGCGCGAGGCTTCATCGGCGCTTGGAAAGCCGCCGCTCCTTGGGGCTTTCACGAACCAACAGGGTGCGTTCGATGAACCAATAGGGTACGTTCGAAACAGCTTTTCGAGGTGAGTTAAAAATCGATCTTTCATATCAATCTGAATTCCGATTTTTAAAATTACACGTTGGTATCGTCTTCGTTGTCTTCCGATTTTTTCTCCTTCGCAGCTTTGGTAATCTGCGCCTTTGCTTCGGCTGCTAGCTTTTCACGCACTGCGTTCTGCTCGGCTTTTCGCGCAGATCGCGCTTTAGCCTTCTTATTTAGCCAATCGGCTCCGCGTTTGGTTTTTCTCAAAACTCCGAAGACCAGCCAAATCAATGCGGCCAAAAACACGCCGAGGTAAATCGACTGCCAGACGCTTGCCGCGGTTGGTGCAACAGCACCTGCAACAATCAATGCTCCAAGCCCTGCAGCCGCGAAGTAAATCAATTTGATACGACGACTTTTGTTCAAGAGTAAAAGTCCAACAATGAACGCAACCAGCCCAAGCAATGCTTCCCAGAAAAAGGCAAAAGCTTCTGAGCGATAACCAATTTTCACGTCAGATGGAGCATCCAGACGGTGCAAATCGAACTGACGGCCTTCGGTCGGAATCCGAATATCAAATCCGCGTTGCTGATTCGCTTTCATCTGTGGTGCCTGTTCCCAACCGTTAGCGTGCTGATTCGGAATCTGCGGCCCGAGCGATGGAATCAACCAGCTGAACGCATTTCGAAAACGATCCCAACCACGATTCGCAACCGGCATCCGCATGGCGCTTTTGAAACTCCGGTAAACGTAATCTTCCGGCAGATACAATTTCAAATGACTTTGAAGAACTTCTGCATCTGTTAATTCGACAGGTGAAAAAGTAACGCTGCCCATTGCTCCGAGTTTCTTTCCAGGATTCGGGCTCGGGACTTCGTAAACGAAACGCACTGCAAAAACATCGAGTCCTTCTTCAACTGGCAATCGAATTAAAACGACGTCTTCATCCGCACGCCGCATCGGCTGTTGCGGCGATCCGTTCACATAAATGTCGCTGACCATTTTTCCGTTCTCCGGAAGCGACACGCTGAAAAATTGCTTCGCGTTGTTTCGCACCCAATAAATGACCTCGGTCGTGATTGCCTGATCGCTGCTGATAACGCTCGTCAAATTTGCGTAGGTTACGACTGCTTGCGGAACGGGTAAAAATTCGTTTCGGCTCACGTTCAGGGTCAGACCAATCGGATGGCGTCGATATTTATAGGAAAGAAAAACGCCGGGCCGAGCGAGACCGCCGCGCAATTCTTTCGGATCAATCGACTCGAGGCTCACTGGCTTTGATTCAAGAATCTCGAGATTGTCGTCTTTTACCACCGCGACTTGGCCAGTTTCGGAGTCGACGCCTTCGAGTTTAATTTCCGGCAACTCAATTTCAAATTTCCGACCATCTTTCGCTTCGGGGCCATCGGGCGCATCGGCTGGATCATCCGCTGCGCTGGCAACGAGCGGCTCGTCGAGGGTCAATTTCAGCTGATAACTGCCCATTTTTTTATCTCGCAAAACGATCGCCCAGAGCACGCGACCTTCGGTAATCGTCACGGGACTATCCACGCTTTCCTTCGGCGCATAATTTTTATCGACCTCTTTAATCAGCGCGCCATCGTGGCGGAGATTGTCAGCAATCGCTTCGGGAACGCTGATGATGAATGTGTCGACGCCGGCATAAAGCACGTTGTAACTGATCGTCCACTGATAGCGAATGAGCTGCTCTTTCACTTCGACGAGAGTGAACACTTCGCCGTTCACCTGCGGTTTTTTCAGAGTAAAACCGATCGTCGCCGGAGCTACTTCACCCCGATAACGAAAACCAATTTGGAGTGCGCCGCTTCCGGGAACGCCGATGTTGTTTGATTTCGAAACGCCTAACACATTCACATCTTGCTGACGCAAATCACCTTCATCTTTGGTCGATGGATCGAGGCTGGTATGAATTTGAATGCCAATTTTTCCCTCGTGGCGCTCAACATCCTGCGGAGAGAAAACAGGAACGATGGCATCTTCCGCAGCCGATTCGCGAATCCGCCGACCGGTAATTGTGAGTGAGAAATCACCCTGCGAGCGATTGTTAAACTTCACATTCAAATAGCGCTTTCCATCAACATCTTCTTCGGAAAAATCTTCCACGTTCGGCCCCGTTGCTTCGATTCCGTCGAACCCCGTTGGGATTTCGATTCGCGTATCAAAAATTCCAACGCGCTTCACCCGGTAATCAAAACGAGCGATGAAATTCGCAGAATCCCGCTCGACGACAAATCGCGTCCAGCTTTCGACTTCGACGGCTGGCTCCGCTTTTTTCACCGACAGCGTCATCGTGAACGGCATCGTGAGAAATCGGAATCGCCCGTAGTCGTTGAGCGCGTAGCCGACTTGGATCGCGCTACCATCTCCTCCGTGTCCAATTTGAGCCATCGAACCCTGAACGATATCTGGACCGTTATCAAAATCGCCAACATTTTGATAGGCTCCTAAGTTCACAACCATTTGTTGAGTAAGCCCTTCAATTATCACGGTTTCAGCTTCTAATTCTCCAGCTATTTTTATCGAAACGGTTCCCCGCTGCCGGACCACGTTTTCAGCGGCGATTTGTGGCACGTCGAATTCGGTTGGCATCGCGCCGATCGCTTGTTCGAGCCCGATGGTGAGCGCGTAATTCTGCTTCGCGGCGGAGTGCAAATTCACCAACAGTCGCTGACTTTGCCCCATGTCGGAGACGTCCCATTCCTTGATGTTTTCGCCTTTTACTTCGAGAACTTCCTGACCTTTGGGAATGCTCACTTCGAAGGAATCGACTCCCGCCCGCAAAATTCGGTAGTTTAAAATGGCATCGGTTTGCAACGCTCCGGGAACGACTTTTGAGGTCATATTCGTCTGGACAAAAAGCAGCGGAGTCAGCTTGGTTTCTTCCCCCTGCTTCTGCCAACCGATATCAAAGTGCTCCGTCTCGCCAAAGAAAAACGCCAGTTTGGTGCTTCCGTCAGGCTGATCCTGCGAGGTGTAGGCGGCACCGGGTTGGATATCGAATTCCCAACCGAGTTCTGGGACAATCGCTTCGAATTTCGAGACACCTGCCTTTGGCAAATTGATCCCCACGGAATGCCGCCCGCTGCTGCGATTTACTTTCGCGTAGAGCTTGAGTTTGATTTCATATTGCCCTTTTTTAGGTAAAATCAGCTCGTAGCCATTCTTCCCCAAATGAAGCGTCGCCTCGCCCGTTTCGGCTTCCGCGATGTTCATTCCACCTTTCAGCAACGGCACGACCGCCCAGCCTTTTTCTTTAAAACTCTCGACGGTGAGGACCGCATCGATCGCTAAAACCTGATTTTCATCCCCTTCGACAACGGCTGTATAGTGGGCCGATTCCAGAACGCCATCGGTCGGCGGCTTAACGTCCTCTTCTTTTTTATCCTGAAGATTGATTTGGTTCCACAAATCCAAAAACTCGCGATATGGCAGAAAAACGCCTCTTCCATCTTGCTCGAACACAGCTTCCAAATCTTCATAGGGAACATAAATTGACCGCTCACGATTGATGATCTCGCGTTCAGGTTCCTGCGCAGGTTCAGTAACCGTCGGGGCTGGGGTAATCGCAGGAGCAATCGGCGCGGGCGCCGGATCGTCTTGAGCATGGGTTTGAAATGCGAGCAGAGCGGTGCACGCAAGAGAAAACAAAGGCAGGAAGCGTTTCATAAAAGCAGTTTTTTTTGGCAGCAAAACAAAGCAACAGGGTTCGTTTACCGAACCAACCCTATCTGATCGTTAAACCAAGATTGCCACAGAATAGCAAAAGGGTTGTCAGCCGAGTGTAAGGGATTTGTAAAATTGATGTAAAGAGCCAGTAACAACATTTCTTTACTCTTTTTCCGCCCTCAATCCGTCGCGTCATAATTCGACTACTGGCTTGAATTCCCCTCGCAATTGCCGATGATTTTGGCTTATGAGCAATGTTCTTGATCACCTGAAATACGCAGAATCCCATGAATGGATTGATCCACAACGCCCGAAGCCGCGCCGGTTGGAATCAGTGATCACGCGCAGGACGAAATTCAGGATGTGGTTTATCTGGAGCTACCCGAGTTGGGCCGCGTGGTCGAAAAAGGAGAAGCGATTGCGGTGGTTGAGTCGGTGAAATCCGCGAACGACATTTACGCCCCCGTTGGCGGCGAGATTGTTGAAATCAACGAACCGCTCGGCGAAGCGCCGGAATTGATCAATACCGATCCCTACGGCGAAGGCTGGATCTTTAAGCTGAAAATTGCGGATGCGAGCGAGTTGCAGGCGCTGGATGATGCGACTGCGTATTCTGCGAAGATTGGGTAAATCCAAGGCGGGGCGTCCTTCCAAGCGCCCACGGAACCAATCCGAATCCTTCTCTGCCGATTGCTCAACAGGCGCTTGGAAAGACGCCTCTCCTTGAAAAAACATGTCCGATTTTATCCCACGCCACATTGGCCCTAACGACTCTGACGCTGCCGAAATGGCGTCCGAAATCGGATACGAAACTGTCGATCTGCTCATCGACGACATTGTTCCGAAATCGATTCGCTCGACGGATCCGCTCGACCTTCCCAATGCGGCGAATGAAAGCGAAGCCCTCGCCGAATTGGAAGCGATCATGGCGAAAAACGAGGTCCGGCAGTCGTTCATCGGCCAAGGCTACTACGACACGATTGTCCCGCCGGTGATTCAGCGGAACGTGCTGGAAAATCCGGGCTGGTATACCGCCTACACGCCTTACCAAGCGGAAATCGCGCAGGGCCGACTTGAAGCGTTGCTGAATTTTCAGACCATGGTTTGTGATCTCACAGCCATGCCCGTGGCCAATGCCTCGTTGCTCGACGAAGGCACCGCCGCCGCCGAAGCGATGGCAATGTGTTCTGCCGCCCGAATGAAGGGCACAACGTTTTTTGTAAGTGACCGCTGTCATCCCCAAACCATCGAAGTGCTGAAAACCCGCGCCGAGCCGGTCCAGATCACGCTCGAAATCGGCGACGAATCGGCCTTCGATTTTTCAGCAAAAGGCGACGAATGCATCGGCGTATTGCTGCAATACCCAGCGACCGATGGCGCGGTAGAAGATTATTCAGAAATCGTCGAGCGAGTTCACGAAGCGGGCGGTCAAGCCGTTGTCGCAACAGATTTGCTTGCGTTGTGTCTTTTAAAACCGCCCGGTGAATGGGGCGCGGACATCGTCGTCGGCAGCGCCCAGCGATTTGGAGTTCCTCTTGGATTTGGCGGACCGCACGCCGCGTTCATGAGCTGCACCGACAAACACAAACGACGCTTGCCTGGGCGTTTGGTTGGAGTTTCGAAAGATGCTGATGGTCGCATGGCGTTGCGCCTCAGTTTACAAACTCGCGAGCAACACATCCGCCGCGAGAAAGCGACTTCGAATATTTGCACCGCGCAGGTTCTGCTGGCAGTTATGGCGGGATTTTATGCCGTTTATCATGGACCGGAGGGGCTGCGGAAGATTGCGGAAAACGTGCATGCCAAAGCCTGTGAAGTTGGCGGGACGGGCGCTTACTTTGATACAGTAAATGTCGATGGTGAACGAAAAGCGTTTGGTGAAAGTGATGGGATCTCACCTTCGGGAAAATCGGCAATTCCTGAAAACCTCCAACGCACCACCCCCTACCTCACTCACCCAGTCTTCAACAGCTATCACACCGAAACGGAAATGCTCCGTTACCTCCGGCGTCTCGAGGGCAAAGACATCGCGCTGAACTGGAGCATGATCCCTCTCGGTTCGTGCACGATGAAACTAAACGCGACTTCGGAAATGTTGCCGCTTTCGTGGAAAACAGTGAATGGCCTTCATCCCTTCGCACCACCTGAGCAGTCGCAGGGCTACGCGGAAATGGCGGATCAACTCGAAACGTGGCTCGCGGAAATCACTGGATTTCACAGCGTCAGCCTTCAGCCCAATGCCGGCTCGCAAGGCGAATACGCGGGGCTTTTGGCGATTCGGCAATTTCATCGAGCAAACGGAGATGGCGATGCGCGGAACATATGCATTATCCCGACTTCGGCTCACGGAACCAATCCCGCCAGCGCCGTGATGACTGGCTTTTCAGTCGTTCCTGTAAAATGCGACGACGAGGGAAATATCGATGTCGAAGATCTTCGCGCCAAAGCGACCGAGCACGCCGATTCGCTCGGGGCTCTGATGATTACATATCCGTCGACCCACGGGGTTTTCGAAGAGCCCATCGTCGAGATTTGTGAAATCATTCATCAAAAAGGCGGTCAAGTTTACATGGACGGCGCCAACATGAATGCCCAGGTCGGGCTTTGCAGTCCTGGCGCGATCGGTGCAGATGTTTGCCACCTCAATTTGCACAAAACGTTTTGCATTCCTCACGGCGGCGGCGGCCCTGGTGTCGGTCCCATCGGAGTTGCCGAACACCTCGCTCCGTTTTTGCCAAGCCAAAACGTAACAGCGAGCGTGAGCGAGCAGGTCCGCGAAGGAGTCGGTCCTGTATCCGCAGCTCCACTCGGTAGCGCCTCAATCCTGACGATTTCATGGATGTATATCCGGATGATGGGCGGCGCGGGACTCACCGATGCCACCAAAGTCGCGATTCTAAACGCGAACTACATCGCCCATCGATTGCAGCCGCACTTCCCAGTTCTCTATCGTGGAAAAAGCGGGCTGGTTGCCCACGAATGCATCATCGACTTGCGTCCGCTAAAAGCTGATTCCGGCATCGATGTTGAAGACGTCGCCAAACGGCTCATCGATTATGGATTCCACGCGCCCACCATGTCATGGCCGGTTCCTGGAACCCTCATGATCGAGCCAACCGAAAGCGAATCCCGCGACGAGCTGGATCGGTTTTGCGACGCGATGATTTCGATTCGAGGAGAAATTCAAAAAGTGATCGACGGCGATTTTGATACTGAGGACAATCCACTCAAGAACGCACCGCATCCTGCCGAAAACGTAATTTCAGATTCATGGGATCACAAATATTCCCGCGAAGAAGCCGCCTACCCGCTGGAATGGGTTCGCGAACGCAAATTCTGGCCGCCGATCACTCGCATCGATAACGTCTATGGTGACCGGAATTTGGTCTGCACCTGCGCGGGAATGGAAGAGTATGCTGAGGCGTAATCACAAAACGTAACGTCGACTTTAGCCGAGGTTACATTTGGGACGATTTATTCTACCGCCTCTTTCGCCCCTTCAACTTCTTTCCAATCCGTTACGGACAAGATATCTCCACGGACGAATTGAAGGACGATCGGATTCAAGTCCATCCTGAACGGTTTCAAGTTTGATTTGCCCGGCCGGACTTTCCCGAACGGGATCCGCAAAAAGATCTGCTCCAGCTCCACCACGGTTCACACCTCCTGACTTCAGCGAATCAATAGGGTTGCTTCGTGAAAATCAGAATCCTCTACTTTTTAGCAACTTTCAGCTCGCCCAGCGCTGCGGCAATGTCTGTCCCGGCACTTCCGGGTTTCACTTTTTTATCAATGTAAGAGATCTTGCCCTCCGCATCGATGTAAAAAGTCCAACGCTCGGGAACGGCGCGGCCTTCATGAACGACACCGTAGGCTTCGGCAACTTTCTTGCCGGGATCACTCAGAATCGGGTAATCAAGGTTTAGGGATTTCGCGAACTCGGTATTTTTTTCAACCGTATCGCAACTCGCAGTGAAATAGGCTGCGTCAAAAGCCTGAATGTCTTTGCCACTCTCACGGAGCGACTCGCATTCCTTAGTTCATCCACCGGTGAAGGCTTTAGGATACCAGGCAATCACAACTGCTCTACCTTTCATATCGGCGAGTTTGTAGCTTTTGCCATCGCTGCCGGTGAGTTCAAAATCAGGGGCGGCATCGCCCTCTTTCAGGTCAGCTGCGAAGGTCGTGCCGAGCATTGCTGCCAGCGCGAACGCACATCCAACCACTGCGGAAAAAAACGCTTTTCTTTTCATGGTCTTGAAGCGTGACGCGAATTGCTTCAACTGTCCAGCCCGACGCTTCGCCTATTCGAGTAAGTCCCGTATCCAGCAAGGTGGCTCCGCGATCAGGCTGTTGCCAAACAGTCGCCAAAAAGAGATGGTGCAGATTAATTAATGATCGAAATTGGTGACATCTCGCGCAGGTCTTTTCTCCGTGTCGGAACGCTCGGGATGGGTGGAGCCGCGATGTCGCTGCCACAATTTCTCGCCGCAAAATCGGTTGATCCAAAAATCGTCAAAGATCGCTCGGTTGTGTTTCTCTTCATGCATGGAGGGCCTTCACAAACGGAAACATTCGATCCCAAGATGGATCAGCCTACGGGAGTTCGATCTGCGACTGGAGAAGTTTCGACCTCAATTCCCGGTGTCAGCTACGGAGCCACTTTTTCAAAACTCGCGAAGCTCGCTCACAAAACAAGCATCGTTCGCTCATTCACCACTGGAACGGGTGCCCACGACATCAAACCAATCGTTGGCAAAAACTCGCTGGGCGCAAATATTGGTTCGCTCTACACGCGCGTTGCCGGCCCGAATAATCCGGTCAATGGCATGCCAAAAAACATCGCGGTTTACCCAAAAGCGGTCGATCCAAACGCGTTGGAGATGATCAAGAAATTCGGTGACTTCGCCGCGCCCGGCCCTCTTGGAGCAGCCTACGCGCCCTTCGAACCAGGCGAAGGCGGCACCATGCAGACGGACATGACGTTGCGGATGCCGCAGACTCGATTCGAAGATCGGCGATCACTTTTAACCGAACTCGATCAAGCAAAACGGACCCTCGACAAAAACGGCGCCGACGGCATGAGCGGGTTTCAAGCTCAAGCATTCGACACTATTCTCGGTGGAATATCCGAGGCGTTTGATCTTTCCAAAGAAAATCCAAAAACCCTCGCTCGCTACGACACTGCGCCCTTGGTGAACGTCGGTTCCATCCGAAAAAAATGGGCCAATCACGAGCGCTATCGCGACCACAGCCAAAATATCGGCAAGCAGATGTTACTCGCTCGACGGCTCTGCGAACGCGGCGCAGGCTTCGTTACCGTGACGACAAATTTTGTCTGGGACATGCACGCAGACAAAAATAATGCCACGATGACCGAAGGCATGAGCTATGTCGGTGCTCCTTTCGATCACGCCGTTTCAGCCTTTATCGAAGATGTCGAAAGTCGTGGCCTCAGCGAAAAAATCCTGCTGGTTTGCTGCGGTGAAATGGGAAGAAATCCGGTGATGAACAAAAACGCCGGTCGGGATCATTGGGGAAGAATTGCTCCGCTGATGATTTACGGTGGCGGTTTGAAAATGGGCCAAGTCATCGGTCGTAGCAATAAAAACGGCGGTGAACCAGCTAGCTCCCCCATTTTGATGGAAAACCTGACCGCGACTATTTTACACAGCTTGTTGGACATGAATGAAGTCCGTGTGATGGACGGACTTTCCAACGATGTATTGACCGCGATGACAGTGCCGCGACCAATTCGCGAGCTTCTCTGAAAAATCATTTCACAAAAAAGTCACAACTTTTTTTGCATGAGCACCTCGATTGATCCGTCAATCGAGCATGATGACCAAAACCACACTTACCCTTGCCGCACTCGCCCTCGCATTCGTTCCTGCAACCTCACAGGCCGATGACGTTACAGACTTCGTGAAACGCCTCAAAGGAAACGTGAAAAGTGAAGCCAAATCACGCTTCTCATCCTCCTCTTCAAATCGGGGAAGTTCATCAACCAACGCCTCTTCAAAAACCAGCCGACCATCCTCCAGCACATCCGTTAAAACACGAAGCCTCAGTTATTCATCAGGCAGTGTCCCAACTTCTGTTCGCCGCGCCGCGTCACAAAACAAAGTCGGCCTCAACAGTTCACGAGGCGGCGGAGCTCGACTCAGCTACGCAGTTGATTCCCAATCCAAGATTTCACGCGACGACATTCTCTTCCGCAAAGGCAGCACTGAATTTGCTGATCGCTACTCCCGCGAAATCGTCCGCGATCTTGCCTGCGCCATGCAGGATCCAGCCCTTCAAGGAATGCAGTTCGTCATCGAAGGCCACGCTTCGGCCGATGGTAGCTACGGAAAAAACCTCGATCTTTCCCAGCGCCGCGCCGAGCGAATTATCAGCGAAATGATTCGCCTCGGAGTTGATCCCTACAGCCTCATTGCAGTTGGCTACGGTGAAAGCGAAGCCATCTACGACAGCTACTCTCCTGAAACACTTCTCTCCCAAGACCGGAAAGTAGTCGTCTACCGCATGGACTAACATTCGTCTCTCCTTTCAAGAAAAATTGACCCGTCGGCGAACGCCGAACGGGTCAATTTTATGTTCCAAAACGACGATGCGAAATGAACAGCTCTGGCATTCGTCATATCCACCATGAATTTTTTCAAAGCCCTCCAACTCGCAGCAGCCATCTGCATCTCAACAATCGCCTGCGCTGATGAATCTGCACCAAAAGTCGTGACCGACGCCTTCGAGAAAAAATATCCGGGCGCCAAGGCCAAGAAGTGGGAGATCGACAAAAACGGCAATTGGGAAGCCAAGTTTACCACAAACGGGGAAAAGTATCGCGCCGACTTTTCTACATCTGGAATGTGGATCGAAACCGAATCTTCCTTGAAATTCGAAGACCTCCCCGAAGCGGTAAAAAATGCTGTAAAACGCGAGTTTCCCAACGAAGAAGTCAACGAAGTTGAATCCGTCGACAAAGCGGGTCGAGGACACTTCTACGACGTTGAATTCAAACAAAAGGGTCCAAACAAAGACGTCGAATACCGAAAAAGTGGTGAGCGCGTAAACTAAGCCTACGGTGGGGCAGCCCACTCCGACACGAATCAACAGGGTATGTTCATCGAACGCACCCTGTTCGTTCGAAACGCTGCCACGATCCAATAGGGTTGATTCATCGAACCAACCCTATCTGTTCGTAAAACGTTTTTTTGATTACGCAGAAGCGGCAAGCGCTTGATCAATATCGGCGAGAATGTCCTCGATGGACTCGATTCCAACACTGAGCCGAATCAAGCCCGGAGTGATTCCACCACCTGCCTGCTGCTCAGGTGTGAGTTGAGAGTGGGTGGTTGTGGCAGGGTTAATCGCCAACGATTTTGCATCACCCACGTTCGCGAGGTGTGAGAACAGCTTAAGGCTTTCGATGAATTTCATCCCGGCATCAGCGCCGCCTTTGATTTCAAAAACCACCATTGCGCCGCCTTTTCCGTTCAAATACTTCAGGTTCTTTTCGTATTCAGGATCGTCTTCAAGTCCGGGGTAACGAACCCACTCGACCTGATCATTCCCCTTCAGGTGACGGGCAACAGCGCCTGCATTTTCGCAGTGACGCTCCATCCGCAGTGGCAGCGTTTCGATTCCCTGGAGTGCGATCCAGGCATTGTCCGGCGCGATACACGCTCCGAGATTTCGAAGTGGCACGGTGCGCATCCGCAAAATGTAGGCGAGAGGAGCGAGCATGTCCGGCAAATCGTGGCCCCAACGAAGACCGTGATAGGAATTGTCCGGCTCATCAAAAAGCGGGTGTTTTCCACCGGTCCAATTGAACGTTCCCGAATCAATCACAACGCCACCGATGCCGGAACCGTGTCCGCCGAGCCATTTTGTGAGCGAGTGAACCACGATGTCTGCACCGTGTTCGATCGGACGACAGAGATAAGGAGTCGAAAATGTCGCATCAACAATCAGCGGCAAACCGTTGTCGTGAGCCAGGTTCGCGATTGCTTCAATATCCGTCACTTCGCTCGATGGATTCGAAACCGTTTCGCAGAAAAACGCACGAGTTTTGTCATCAACTACATCAGCAAAAGCTTGCGGATCATTTGAATCCACGAATTTCACAGTGATACCCAGCGCTGGCAAAATGTCATTGAACTGCGTGTAAGTGCCGCCATACAAATTACGAGCCGAAACGATGTTGTCGCCGGCTTGCGCCAAATTGATGATCGAATAAAACACGCCAGACGTTCCCGAAGCTACACCGAGACCAGCCATTTCGTGAGCGCCTTCGAGAAGGGCCATCCGTTTTTCCAAAACATCCGTCGTCGGATTCATCAGACGCGTGTAGATGTTGCCGAGCTCTTTCAGCGCGAACAAATTGGCCGCGTGCTCCGTGGAATTAAACGTATAAGCTGCGGTGCGGTAAACCGGCACGCCGCGAGAGTTTGTAGTTGGGTCAGGCTGCTGACCGCCGTGAAGACAAAGGGTTTCTAGATTCATGGGCTGCAAAAGTCGCGGATTTCTCCATGAAGATCAAGCAAGATTCGCTAGAATCGATGGATCTCGTATTCGAAACCTCAACGATTAAAAATCTCATGCGTGTTCGCCCACGACAAAACAATTCCGAGCATCATTCCCAACACCAAAATGAGTTTTCTCGCATTCCGAAGCAGATTATGAAATTTTGTTTCCATCACCACAAATTCCACCGCATAGATGAGGGAGAACGCGATATTCGCCAATACGAATCCAATCGCGAAAGCAACAATTCTGTCCACTGTCAGCGTCGGTTCAGGATCCCCAAAAGCCGGTGCAATTTCTCCCCGAAGAAAAATGGTTGCCAACACTGTCAGGCCTAGAATCGCCGAATAGAGGATTCGCCCTCGCTCCCAAACCGAATAGCATCTCGTCTCAATGTGGGAAAATCGGGCGATATTCGACTCTCGCTCATCTTTAAATCTCAATTCCAACCGCGCACAGTCGCTTGAAATCCTCCCACTCGATTTCGAGATCGGAATCAGCTTCTTGCAACGCCTTCATTGTTTCAGAGGCAATTTGCTGACGTGCGGCGGTCAGGGTGCGGCTCACACGAGTTTGATCACACTGCCACATTTTTGAAATCGCCGTTTGGCTCAGACCATGCAAGTAGGAAAGCTTAAGCATCAACAGCGCATCCGGCTCGAGGCTTCCGAACGCCTTTTTAATCGCCCCTGACATCAGGCTGGAGAGATCTTCTTCTAACACATCTTCACCGAGATCATCGCCTTCGAGTCGGTCAAATTTGTCCCCGTTCCGGCCACCTTCGTCTCCTTCGAATTCAGGGAGATCCCCGCGAAATTTGTCGCGTCGCTTCAGATCCAACCAACGATTCCACGTCGTCCGGATCAACCACGTAGAAAGCGAAGAGCGCCCTTCAAATTTCGTCAGCAACGGCTTGGTCTCCCCCTTTTTACCCGCACCAAAACATTCAGCGATGACATCTGCGACAAGATCGTCGGCCTGCCCGCGATCAACCCCTCGAGCCATCAATACGCGGCACAACGTCGGGCGGTATTCACTTTCAAAATGACGGACCGCTTCGTCCTCACCTAAGAGGGCACGGCGCACGAGATCAAAGTCTTCGGCGTGTTTGAAGGGGGTGACAGGTGTATTCGCAGGGCCTTCCATAAATCGCCTCGAAATCTAAGGGATGCGAGGTAGTTGGTCAATCGCGATGCGCGGGGAATTTTGCATTCTCCAGAGACGATGAGGTCTCGAATTTCTCACCCAAAAAGCTCCGTCACCACTTTCCCGTGGCCATCTTCGGTGGCATAAAACGGACGCTTCTCGACATCATACGCGGTCTTAGGTGAAATCCCCATCGCCCGAAAAATCGTTGCGTGCAAATCGCTGATCGACACCGGGTTTTCTATGGCCACGAGTGGTCGCTCATCAGCGGTTTTCCCGTAAACAAAGCCTTTTTTCATTCCGCCGCCAAACATCGCCACGGTGGTTCCGCCGGTAAAATGTCGGTGCAATCCGTAGTGCCGCATCTCGCCGAGATTATCGACTTTCGCACGGCTTTGATCCGTCGCGACGGATCCCGGCACGCCTTCGATCATCATGTCGCGGCTGAACTCACTGGCGATAATCACCAAGGTCCGGTCCAGCATCCCGCGCTCTTCCAAATCGCGAACGAGCTGGGCAATCGGGGCATCTATTTCTTTCTTCAATCGCTCCAGCGTTGTGTGCCCGTTCTCATGGGTATCCCAGTGTAAAAACGGCACATACTCAGTCGTAACTTCAATAAAACGAGCACCGTTCTCGACCAAACGCCGTGCTAATAAGCACCCCTGACCAAAGCGAGTATCGCCGTATTTTTCGCGGTTTTCTTTCGGCTCTTTTTCCAGATCAAACGCCTGCTTTTCATCGGACTCGAGCAACTTGTGAGCGTTCTCAAAGGAACGCAGCATTGATTCCTGCTGGAAATCACTCATGAAATCCCGATTCGGATTGCTATCGACCAATTTCTTGTAAGCCTTGTAACGATTCGCAAAACGACCGGCATCCATTCCCTTTGGCGGACGGACCGACGCCATCGCATCCTGTGGATACGGCAGATTAAATGGGCCAAATTCTGTTCCGAAAAACCCTGCGGTCGTAAACGCTTTCAGCTCTTCCTGCTCGCCGACACCTTCGATACGCTGACCAATATTAATAAAAGCCGGCATGACTGGATTACGCGATCCAAGCACTTTTGCCATCCACGCACCGATATGCGGAGCGGCAACAGTCTGAGGTGGAACATAGCCCGTATGCCAATGGTATTGATGCCGCGAGTGCAGAATTTTCCCGAGGTCAGCTTGAACACACGACCGAATCAACGTCGCCCGATCCATCACCTCCGCCGTCTTTTCGAGCCCCTTGGAAATTTTGATATGATCAGCCGCCGTATCAATCGCCGGGAAAGTAGAAAGAATTTTCTCAACCGAAAGGCCAACTTCAAATGGTTCATAACGCTTCGGATCGAACGTCTCCGGAGCAGCCATTCCGCCTCCCATCCAAAGAACAATGCAGGCATCCGCCGTCGCTTCAGGATGTTCAATCGCTTCTTTACCCAGCAATTGACGCGGTTCATTTGCCATGAAGGCAGCCGTAGAAGCCGACCCCAGCTTTTTCAGCAAATCGCGTCGTGCCAGTTTTTCTTCAAAAGAGATCAATCTCATCATTAAAATATAGCTACGCCACAAGACCTCACAAGGTCGTAAACCAGTGATTTGGGGGAGTCAGGAAAATAATTTAGGCCTTGGTATAAAAGCAAAAAATTAACTCCGCGTGCTCCGCGCTTTTGCGTTTTCACTTTATCAAACCCAGTTCACCAACCAACCGGCTGTGTCCAGGCCTGCTTTTTCTGACCTTTAAACGAAGGGTTCACATGCCCCTTCGATGACGTAATCGTCACTCGGGCATACAGTGCATCTTTTGGAATTTCGAATCGCACAACCTTCCCTGTTTCCGTTCCGAAGACCTCACCTATCCTCGTTTTTCCTTCCTCAGCCGCAGCATCGTATCCCTTGCGAGTTCCGATCAATTCGCTCGTGAAAACCGCGTCGCCATCTTCTTCGATTGCAATTTCGATGACTCCGTTATCAGCTACATAATCGACTGATTTCAGCGTCACCCCACTGCTTGAATAAAAATCCCCTGCCCGCATCGCCAATACCAAGGCATCCCCTGACAGCTCCTTCGCAGCCACCATCACCCAGCCCCGGCCTGGCGAAACATCCCCGCCGTGATACGTGTGCGAGTCATCCGTCGCAATGCCGTAAAGCGGCTTCTCGCCCATCTCGGCAATCCGAATCGTGTTCGCGATATCCCAAATCCCCTCATCTCCCGGCACTCCCTCTTTCCCTAAATGATTGATGCTAGGGTGTCCGTTGTAGACTTCAAAAAACCGCTCTTCTGCCACTGCCGCCAATTGTTGAGGTGTTACCGCCCACTGAAAATTCGGATGATTCAAATGCGCCAAAATCGGCTTACCCGTTTTCTTTTCCTGAGCGATGACCGCTTGGATCGACTGCCGCATGATCACATCTGCCGGCAATTCTTTGCTCTTCACCGACGGAATTTTCTCCACCAAATTGATCGCATTCATGTGGACTCCACCTGTCTTCGAGCCATTCGAAATCTCCTCAGCCATCACAATTAAAAACTCACCCGGTTTTTCAAACTGCCCGCGGAAGTTCTCCAACGTTTTCAAAACGACTCCGGGTTTACCTTCCACCGTCTTTCTCGTAATCCAATCTTTGCCAAACCGAGTTTCGCATTTCGCAATCGCCCCCAACCCAATTTTCGAACGCTTTCGTTTGTCGATCAATTCTTCCGTGATGAATTTCTCGCCCTCCTGCAGAATATCGTGATCACTGAGACACGCGAACTGATACCCATTTTTGTGATAGAAATCGATGATCATTTCCGGAAAATCATTGCCATCACTCCACAACGAATGCGCATGGGTATTGCCTTTGTAATAAGTTTGTGTCTGGCAAAAAGCCGACGAACTCACGAGGACGAGAATGGAAAAAAGCACAGGGATTTTCATAAAAACATTGGGTATCACGATCGAACAGGGTCTATTCGACGAACATACCCTATTGGATCGAAAAGGCTTCACGATCCAATAGGGTTCGTTCATCGAACCAATAGAGTGCGATCGTAACACCGCCTGAACTTGATTGGCAATGGAATCCCAGTCCGCAAAACCGTAAGGCGATCGCTACTCGATAATCAGCGTTCCTTTCATCACGGCCCAGTGCCCGGGAAACGTACACATGTACGGGTAAATGCCGGGTTCCGCCGGAGCCGTGATATTCATTTCGTAACCACTTCGCGTGTATAACATCGGTGAAAAATGCAGCACATCATCCGTCTCGGGAACGTAATGCATCTCTGCAATTTTCGGATTCGCCAACATCATGCTCGACGCCATTCCGACAGTCTCCAATGTTCCCGGCTTGCACAAAACAAAATTGTGCGGAATCGAATCCATGTTCTGGAATCGAATTGTGATCTGCTCCCCGGCCTTGGCCTTCAATTCCTTTTCAGAAAATCGCAGCCCGCTGATGGCTTCGATTTTTAACTGCCGCCCCCGTGTTCCATTCGGAACTTTCGGGACAAATTTAACCGGCCAACGTATCGGCAAATTCAGTCGTTTGGTGGTGTTACCCGAATCAGCTTCCAAACGAAGAATCGTCGGAAAGACATTCAGTCTGAAATCTGCTCCGCTCGCCGATTTCAATTCGCCGTAAACGTGAAACTGCATTGCGGGCACTAAATTCGGCATTTCGAGAAACAGCGTTTTGCCGTCGTCCGAAAGCCGCACCTCTGAAATTGGAACCGTGTCATGTCCCGGTACTTCGGGATTTTTCACTGAAAATTCGAGTGAGCCGTAATGCTCGCCGTATGTGTAATTCCACGTCTGACAGAAAAAATTCGAGGCTTTCACCGATTCAGGATCAAGTGGTGTCGCAAACGTAAATTCGATTCCATCTGCCTTCGCCTGCCACCCGGCTGGGTAAAGATTTTCGGATTCGGGATTGTACCGAATCCGATCAAAGCTGCCGTCCGTGATCGCATAATTTCCCCAGCCATCCGAACCGACCACGTAGAGCTGACCATCCTTTGGATTGAACCGCGCGCGATGAGCCCCGCTTTCAAAATCACCCGGTAGCGGAACCACCGCCCCCTGTGTGCGCTCTCCGGATTTCTCATCGCGAAGAATCGTCATCCACGTTCCATTTCCCCATGAAAAATGAATGAGTTGATCTTTCATCGGCCCCCATTTTTCCGACGTGCAGAAAATCTGACCGCCGCTGGAATTATCGATTCCTCGCGGCAAATACACCATCGCCGGCGCGATCGGCTTTCCGTCCTTCATCGCTTTTCGGCCATAAAAATCGCCTTGGCGGATTTCCATCACCGCCGACGCCGGCGTCCAGTCTCCTTCGTTTGTAGAAGCAACCACCAGCCCGTCACCCCTCACCCCAATCCCGTTTGCGTTGCGAAATCCATCTGCCATGACCGAAAAGGAACGTCCGTCCGGCGAAACTTTGATCACCCCGGAATTTGCCGCCACGAAGTAAAAATAGCCTGCCGAATCACGTTGCAATCCTACATAAAAATCGTGGCCACCGGGTGATGCCGGATAGCCGCCGCAGAAGTTTTCATAAAAATCCATCTCGCCATCCGCATTCAAATCATGCAAGCGCGTGATTCGATCCCGACCCACAACGTAAATTTTATCGTCAAAAATCGAAAGCCCCAGCGCCTGATTCAGGCCCGTCGCAATTCGGGTCCAGGTCACCTTCTCCAAGGTTTCGTCGAGGCCCGAAACCCGCCACACATCACCCATCATGGTGCAAACCGCCGCATCTCCGTTTGCGAAAAAGTCAACGCCTCCAAGTAACATCACCGACCCAAACTCATTATGAAGCGGAACCGGAATGCGATCAATCGTGAACGGTGAACCGGGGATTTGCTTGCCGATTTTTCCTGACAGCGTGATGGATTTGTCAGCGTATTTTGCAGGAGAAATATCACCACGTTCAAGTGAGACATTCCTCTTAAGTTTCCCGGCTTTGTCGATGAGAGGTGTGTCGTAATAGGTCTTCCCAGCCTCTTCGTAGCTGAACGTGATCCCTTTTACCGTGTGATAGTAGCCGAGAAATAGAGGAAGCCCTTTCCCCTCTGGAAAGGCAGTTCCGACCGAAACCTGCTCGCTATCAGGCGAAATTCCACCACCTATTCCCCAGCGATTTCCCGGAAATTTCAAAAAATCGCCCTTCCAAACATGCGAGTAGCTCAGCGTTTCAGTATCGAAGGCACTGCTCAGATCATCACTTAGCCGGACCGCAATGGCTCGCGGCAGAGTTTGCTTTCCCGAGCGAAAAATTCCCGCCACCGCAGGCCCGTGCTCTGCCAAATTGTAGCGGCGATCCCGATAACTGTTTTTATGAAACATCCCCCAATGCCCCTGAACTCCACCATCGATATCGGGATAATTCGGGAGCGAATCAGGACGATCCCGTAACTTCAACGCCTCCGCCGCTTGATTCCGATACCAGTGGTAAGTCCGATATTGATTCACCGGATGATTCGCAAATTCAAAACCCGGGTCGACGTCATCTCGCTTTGCTCGCAATTGCTGGAACTCCTTCAATTCTGGGTCCGTTACCGATGTCACATCCGTCTCTGCCGGAATCGCCATATCCAAACACCAGAAAATTCCGTTCGCGATTTTTTCAAATGCATCCGGTTTCAGCTCCGATTTAAAAACCCTTCCCTTCCGACCGCCTTCCACTCTGTAGTCCGATTTCTCTCCTGCTGCGGCATCATCAAGGACGTCCATCCCGGTTTTCGAAAGCACAACCACCGGCCGACCGTCTCGTGGAAAGTCTTCAGCATCTGTCATGGTTCCTGAAAGCACCAACAAATCGGCAGTGTTCAAGATCCGACCAGGCATCGCCAAATCATCATAAATCACGCATTTGAAACCATGCCTCACAGCCATGATTTGCGCGAGGCTCTCCACCGCTTTCGTGCCCTCGTCGCCTTCACTGCCAATAAAAACCAGCTGCCGGCCATAACCCTCGGGCGCATAGCCATGGTAAACTATTTGGCCAAAACCAAGGTGGCCACATGTCAAAAGTAGGAATGCTAAAACGAAGCGCATCTACAATTCCACCACAGCCGTTTAAAACCGTCAATCGTGGAGTTATCCCCCCTCTCGTTCTGAAGCAACCGTATTCATTTCCAAACCGCGAAAACGTACCTGAAATCTCTCGTTTTCTGGGAGAACCTTAATCAAGCTCCTCCACTCGCTTCACTTTCGCCATTTATCTGATGAATCCCCTTCGACTCGCTACTTTTGCCCTTTCATGGCTTGGGTGCAGCGTGGTCGCAAACGCAGAAATAACTGCCGAGCAGCGCAAGTTTTTCGAAAACAAAATCCGCCCGATTTTGGCGAAGAAATGTTACAAATGCCATGCTGCGGGTGCTAAAAAAAACGGAGGCAAGCTGCTGCTCGATACGACTGCAGGTTTGAAAAAAGGAGGAGAATCCGGCTCGCTGATGGTTGCCGGAAAACCGAACGACAGTCTTATCGTCCATGCGCTGAAATGGCTCGACGATCTGGAAATGCCGCCGGATGAACCACTCCCGGAAAACGTGGTCGCTGATTTTGAAAAGTGGATTTTAATGGGCGCTCCCGTTCCTGCTGACAAAAAGAAAGGCACCGCAAAGGCCCCGGCTGTTGAGCCGAGAAAATACAAGCCGGGTGAGTTGTGGTCATTTCAGCCAGTAAAAAACCCGCCGATCCCTGAAACTAAGAGTGAATGGCCCCGCAGCACGATCGACCAGTTTGTTTTCGAAAAAATGGCAGGGAATAGCCTGAAACCAACCGCGGATGCACCGCCAAATATGTTGGTGCGCCGTTTGTATTTTGACCTGATTGGACTGCCGCCGACGATGGCCGAGTCAGATGCGTTTGTCGCTGATTTCGAAAAACGTGGTCAGGCTGCCGTGGAAAAACTTGTGGACGACTTGCTAGCGTCGCCGCACTTCGGAGAACGCTGGGGGCGTCACTGGCTCGACGTTGCGCGTTATGCGGAATCGAATGGAAATGATGGTCTGAGCCGGAATGCGTCGTTTCCAAATGCGTGGCGGTATCGGGATTATGTGATCGATGCGTTGAACCGCGACGTTCCGTATGACCGGTTTATTACCGAACAAATCGCGGGTGATTTGCTCGAAGCAAAAACAGATATCGAACGTGATCGCCAGCTGGTTGCGACAGGCTTTTTAGCGCTTGGCGCAAAACCGGCGAAGGCGATGAATACAAATTTCAAGATGGATATCGTGGCGGATCAAATCGAAGTCGTCACCAGCGGGATCATCGGTCTGAGTGTTGCCTGCGCGCGTTGTCATGACCACAAATTCGATCCAATACCCACGCGAGACTATTACGCGTTGGCTGGGTTTTTTACGAGTTCAGAAACGCTCTATGGGATCGCCGCGAACGAAAAACTGACAGCGGATCCGACTCCGCTGCATGTTCTAAAAACCCCGCCAAAAGTTCCTCCTTCGGCTGACGAATTGAAACTGATGGTCGACACTGAGAAGCTTGAAATGCGGAATTATCCCCGTCCAAAGAAAGAGCATTCCTATCCGCCGGGTACGGCGGTTGCTATGGGGATTCGGGATCGGAAGGAGCCGCAGAACTGCAAAATCAATCTGAAAGGAGACGCAAAGAAGCTCGGGGAAGCCGTGCCACGAGGCGTTCTCACCGCATACCCTGATAAAACGCTCGGGGACCTGACAATCGATAAGTCTAAAAGTGGCCGCCGCGAACTGGCGCAATGGCTCACGGATAAAAAGCACCCACAAACGTCACGCGTCATGGTGAATCGGGTCTGGCAGCATTTGTTCGGAAAAGCCATTATCGGCACACCCGATGATTTTGGCGTTTACGGCGAAAAACCGAGCCACCCTGAATTGCTCGATCATCTTGCCTCGCGTTTTTCCGGCGATCACAAGTGGTCGATCAAATCGATGATTCGCGAAATTGTCTTGTCCCGCGCCTATCAGCTCGACAGCTTGGCCTCGGATGAGTCACTCGATGCCGATCCAGAGAACACTTGGGTTTCACGTCACACTCGCCGCCGTCTTGATGCCGAGTCCATCCGCGATGCGATTCTAAAAGTCACAGGAAACCTGAATCCAGAACCTGCTGACGGCTCACCGATTCGTCATCTTGAAATCCTCGTAAACCGCGCGCCCAATCTCCACAAGCCAAGCGATCACCGCAGCATTTACCTCTGCTTCCTTCGCAATTCTCCTCCGCAAGAACTCTCCGCATTTGATCTCCCCGACGGATTGAAGGTGACCGGAAAGCGAAACGAAACCATGTTACCGACTCAAGGGTTGTTTCTGCTAAACAGTGATTTCATAAAAAATCAGGCTGATCATTTGGCGAAAGCATCGAACGAAAATGTACGCGCAATGTGGCAAAGTGCTCTGAATCGCGAACCGACTGAAACTGAAATCGCCGGGGCCCTATATCTCGTTGAGAACACGGATCCGAAAGAGCAGGGTTGGTCAACGCTCGCTCAGGCCCTTCTGGCTGCGAATGAATTCAGGTATGTAGATTAGGGCATCCTTGAATACGGACTTGTTTTCGTCGCCCAGAATTATAAGTTTTTCTTTATGAAACCCGCGCAATTTTCCAGACGCCAAATGCTCTCCACCGCTTCATGTGGATTTGGTTCGCTTGCGCTTTCGGGACTAATCGGGCGCTCAGCGGTCGGAGCGGATTCACATTCGTTGGCGGCGCGGATTCCTCAAATGCCAGCTCGGGCGAAACGGGTCATTTTTCTCTGCATGAGCGGTGGTCCCGCTCAGATGGATACGTTTGATCACAAGCCGCAAACGGGAAAGAAACCGCATCCGGGATCGGTTTACAATTTTTTGCATCATGGTGAAAGCGGTTTAAAAATCTCGGAATTGCTTCCCGAAACGGCGAAGCATGCGGACAAGCTCTGCGTGCTCAACGGAATGCACTGCGACACGGGAATTCATGCGCAATCATTTTTGCAGCTTCACACGGGGGACCGGCTTCGCGAACGACCGAGTCTCGGGGCTTGGGTCAATTACGGTTTGGGCACGGAGAATGAAAGTCTCCCCGGATTTATCAGCCTGAATTCTTCGAAGCCAACGATCTACGGATCGGCCTTCTTGCCGGCGATTTATCAGGGAACGCCGATCGGAGTGAATGGCGAGGACATGAGCAAAGCGACGATTCCAAATGTGATGAGCGATCATCTGACGCCGGAATCGAAACGCCGTCAGCTGGATTTCATTCAAACGTTGAATCGCGAGCACAACGAGCGAAGCGGCGATGACCCAAAGTTGGACGCGGTGATTCAGTCGATGGAGCTGGGCTTTCGAATGCAGGCGACAGCACCGGAGTTGTTAGATCTTTCAAATGAACCCAAACACGTTTTGGATCGGTATCGAGTGGGTGCAAAATACGCGGTCGGAACCTGTCGGGAATCGGATTTTGGTCGGCAGTGTTTGTTAGCCCGACGTTTTCTCGAGGCAGGCGTGCGATTCGTGGAAGTAAATCACGGCAGCTGGGATCAGCATAAAAATCACCGCCGTGATCTCGAAGCAAACTGCCTCGGGACGGATGCGCCGATTGCGGCATTGCTTCAGGACTTAGAAGAACGCGGCATGCTCGAAGACACGCTGGTCGTCTGGGGCGGAGAGTTTGGTCGCCCGGGAATCGTGCCCGGCGAAAAGGACAAAAACGCAACCGGCCACAACGCGAACGGTTTTACCTTCTGGCTTGCCGGTGGAGGCGTGAAGCCCGGTTTCACCTACGGAGCGACCGATCCGACGGGCGCCCGTGCCGTAGATGGAAAAATCCATTTCCGCGATCTTCACGCGACAATTTTGCATTTGTTAGGCGTCCCACCGAATGATCTGACTTACCGCTATGCCGGCCGCGATCATCGCCTAACAGGACCAGAAGGTGGACGGGTTGTGACGGATATCTTTGCGTGATTTCAAATAAAGCCACGCGTGTCATTGTTCCTGCTCGCGCTTACAGCGTTGCTTCCCCTGCAAACTGCGAACGCTCAATATGTGGACGTTAAAGAACGGGACGGAATGTATCTCCGAGTCGGCCGTAAAATTTGTGGACTGGTGGAATTCGAGCAGATTCCGCATTCGATTTTTTGGACCACTTTCTTGTGGGACGGAAAATATGTCTTCAAAATTTCAAAACGGCTCAAACCACCTCTGGCGTATACTTTTGGCGGCGCCCTAATCATCGCAGCACTAATTTTTGGAATTGCGAAAGTGAATCGTAGAGCGGTGACAACGACCGTCATGGCTATGATCATTATGTTCCCAATCATTGCGACGGGGCAAGGAAACGACTTGGATCAGACTGCAAAAACCGGGGCGATGATTTATCTCGAAGAGCCACGCCGCAAGATGTCGATTTACTATCCGTCAAATTGGAAGGCGACCGACCAACGTCCTGCGCTTGTGATTTTTCGATCCAACATGCCTGAGCAAAGAGAACATTTGCGCAAGCTGGGAATGGTGGTGATCAAGCCGCAAACAGCACCCGTGAATTCAGGGAATCTCCCGAAGATGACGCTCGAAGAAATTGCGAATTCGGCCAAGCCCCGAGATCAAGTTGCGGATACGAAAAGTGCCATTCGGTTTATCCGGGCGAATGCTGAAAAGCTGGGAATTGATCCGAAGAAGATCGTGGCGATGGGAACCTCGGGCGGAGGAGACTTGGCTCTACAATCACATCTCAATCGCGCGTTCCAGCATGAAAGCGATGACACCTCAGTTTCCTGCAGTCCGGATGTCTTGGTGCTCTATTGCCCGGCGTTCGATGGTATCGACATTTGGTTTGTGAAAGCGGGGGAGATTCAAAAGCGAATCGAAACCGAAGCTCCTTCGTTCAAAAAATACACTGATGAGTTTTACAAAGTGACGGGTGATTATGTAACCCCGCTGGATCACCGGAAAACGCTTTTTGAATTGGCTGAGACAGTTGGTGTGGCGCAGAAAATCCCGGCAGATCAAATCGCTGCGTTTCAGGAAATTCTTAAATTGTTCAACGAGCGCGACTGGCAGCTGTTGCACCCGGTTGAGGACGCGCTCAAAGGCTCAGCTTTCCGCATTCTCACAAAAGATCCGCTTCCACCGACGATCATTCTTCACGGGACACGGGATCATCTTTTTCAGTATCAAACGGCGTTCATCAAAAAAGCTCGCGAGATGGGGCAGCAATTTGAGGTGAAACTCTACGAGGGAGCAGGGCATAGTTTCATGATGCAGCCTGCATTTGAAAAACCGAGCACGGCGGAT
>ERZ887942.549-NODE-549-length-30309-cov-18.587724_pt1 | contig 30309 bp, 19 predicted proteins | sample MGYA00521099_ERZ887942 | MGnify/ENA primary metagenome ERZ887942 (study PRJEB32303, sample SAMEA104408605) | aquatic metagenome | biome: Brackish water; feature: Pelagic; material: water | place: Baltic Sea | collected 2014-06-07T06:48:00 | depth 16,251 m ...
GCATTCACCCGGGATCAAGTCGTCGCACTCATCGCGTCGGTTGCCATTTGCTGCGTTCTCACCATCTGCGGCTGGGAACCCGTCATCAACGAGATCAGGCGATCCGGATCCGAAGCCGCGGTCGACACGATGACCAAACTCGGAATTTACAGCCACTTCTTCGAGGCCACCCTTGGCAAAATCTCAGTGACCAGTCTCCTCTACTTTTTCGGACTCATTATCGTCTGTCTCCTCGGCACCAACCTGGTCCTCAAATCCCGGCGCGCCTAATCAATCTCTCTCAACTCCAAAATTATCACTCAAGAATCATGAATCCCTTGAAGCCCATTCTTATTGGACTCACCGGCATTGGTTTCCTTTTCTTCGGCCTTTCCTTCGGCATCGAAGGTTTGGAACCTTACCGCTGGCATTGTCTCCTTTTTGCTATCGTCGCGCTTTCGTTCGTCTCGAACAGCCGGCTCGTCAGAGCAGCCTTCGGAGTCTCCGCCCTCACCGCCATTGTTTTCTTTGCGACCCAATTCATTTCCAAGACTTCGATTGGCAGCAAGAACATCGATCTCACCGAGGACAACCGATATACTCTCACTGATGGAACCCGTGCCATCCTCTCGGAACTTTCCGAGCCGGTGACCATCAACTACTACGTCACCCGTGATGTCGATGGCACTCCCGCCCACTTCAAACGCCACATCCCGAGGGTCGACAGTTTCCTCAGAGAAATCGAAAGCCTGGCCAAGGATGATTTGATCACTCTCAACTTTGTCGATCCCGAACCAAACACCGACGAAGAAGACGCCGCCCTTCTCGACCAGGTCCAACAGATTGACGTCACCCAGGATGACAAGATGATCTTCGGAGCATCCATCAGCTCGCTCGAGAAAAAGACCGTCATTCCTGTTTTTGATCCCGATCAGGAAACCCAGCTTGAGTTCCAGGTCGTCAGCGCCATTGCCGAAGTCACCACCCGCAATGCTCCCGTGGTCGGCCTGATGTCCGCCCACAACCTTGCCTCAGGTGGTCAAAGCAATCGCGGATGGCTTTTCCACCAAATTCTTGACCGGAGCTACGACTTAATCAACCTCGGCATGATGCCAACGGCTTCTCTTGGAGATGCTTACGAGGACCACAAGTGGGGCGATGCTCCCGACTATCTGGATCCGGAAAAAATCCCTCTCGTGCTGGTCATTCACCCGGCCGCCATCACTCCCGAGGCCGAATATGCGCTCGACCAATACATCCTGCGCGGCGGCACCGTCATTGCCTGTGTCGATCCCATGTCCATGGTCGCCCAGCAATCCGGTCGCTCGCAAATCCCGGGAATGCCGCCACAGGGAGGAACCCCTCCGAGTTCCACCCTTCCGAACATCTTTAAGAAGCACAATATCGAATTCAGCGGTTCCCAGATCATGATCGACCGGGCCTACGCCACTCAACAGAATCCGGGAGTGCTTCTTCTGAACAAGGAGGCGATGCCTGTTAAAGACGACATTTCCCTCTCCTCTATCCAAAACCTCGCCTTCTTGTTCACCGGCGGATTCTCCGGAGCCAACGGCAAACCCATTGGAACCGGGGTGGAAACCACCCGCCTCGTTGAATCCTCTTATCAATACACCTTCGTCGATGGCCAATCCCTGACCACCCGCGAGGGAGCCCAGCAACTTCGTTTCGCTCTTGGGAGCCGTCGTGAAGATGACAAAAAGCAGGCCTTCGTCACCCACCTCAGTGGCACCTTCGAAACTGCTTTTCCCGAAGGTGATCCTCTCGCCAAGGCAGAAGATGACAAAGAAGAAGGTGAGGAGAAAAAGGAGGAGATCGCCAGGACCGCAGCGCTCTCCACCGGAACCGCTCGTGGCAATCTCTACCTCATCGCCGACTCCGACTTTCTCTACGATGGCATGGCCTACCAATTCCAGCGTTTTGGAAACAGCGGCTTCATGCAAACCGTCAGTGGAAACGGCCCCTTTGTCCTGAACATCATCGACCAAGCCGTCGGTTCAAAATATCTCATTGGTGCCCGGGCACGCACTCCGGTCTATCGCACCTTCACCGTGCTAAAAGACAAGGAAGCTGAATTCGAAAAGGCCCGCGGAGATGAAATCGAAAAACTGAAGGCCAAGAGAGACAATGCGAATCAAGAAATTCAAAAAATTGTTTCTCAAATGAGCCAAAACAGCAATGCCCAGATGAACGACCAAATCAGGGCCGAAAAAGCCAAATATGAGAAAGAAATCGTTGGGGCCAACAAGGATATCCGCTTCCAGCAAAAATCTTATCAATCGGAAATCGACTCCCTCAAAGCAGGGATCTTCTGGAAATCCATCCTCTATGTCCCCATTGCCGTCATTCTCATCGGCCTCTCCGTCTTCTTCTGGCGTAAATCACAAACCAACGCCCGCTAAACATCCTCTCATTTCTAAATCACGAACCCAGTCATTGTAACCATGTCACGACTTCACCTCTTGATTCTCTGGATCCTGGCCATCGGTGCCGGCATCATTTTCTTCCAAATGAAAAAGGACCCTGAAGAGGGTTCTTCGGAAACCCAACTTAAAACCGGATCTTCTCTCTTCTCCCCTAATCTCGTCGAAACGATCGACGGCTTCAAAATCGAAACCGACAAAGAGTCCGTCACCCTCAAAAAGGTCGACGAAAAATGGGTGGTTGGAGAACAGCAGGACTTCCCCGCCAGCATTAACAAGGTCACACAGGTCATTGATGCCCTCCGCGAAATCAAGGTCGCCCAGGGCGTCCTGGCATCCGATGAATACTACGACCGTTTCAACCTCGACCCTGAAGCGGAAGACGCCGGCGAACGCCCCGAAATCATCACCTTGATGAGCGGTGGTAAGGAGAGCGGTAAACTCTACCTGGGGAAATCCCGGGAATCCACCGGCGGTGGAGGTGCCACTGCCGGACGCTTCGTTCGTCTGGCAGATGACAGCAGCGGCGTCTACATCGTCCAGCAGGGTTTTGGATTTCTCGGAGCCAGCCCCGATAACTGGATCGAAAAAGTCCTCACGCCTCTCGAAGAGGGCGTCATCAAACTTGGGGTCACCGCGCCAAACGATCAAAATTTCAAGCCTTGGGATATCTCCCGAAAAACGGTCATGGACGACTTCCTGATCGAAGGTCTCGCTGAAAAAGAAGAAACCAAGACCAACGAAACCAGCACTCTTAAAAACACCTTTAAAAGCGCAACTTTCATTGAGATCCTGACCGAGGAAGACGCTCAAACGCGTTCGGATGAAAAAGGAATCCGTGAAGTCAAAGCCACCGACTCGGCCGGATCCACCTTCCTGATCACGATCATACCGGAAAAGAAGAAAGAGGATGATAAGGACAAAAAAGATGAAGTGACCCCGACCCCAACTCCGGCGATCAACTACATCATTACGGTCAAAGTCCTCAACGGCCCAACCAAGCCCGTGCCCCCTGCAGAGGATGCCAGCGTCCAGGAAAAGGCTGTCTTTCAGCAGCGCGTTGAAAATCTTGCGCAGGTCTCTGCCAGCGTAAATCGCATGCGCGATACCTACGAAGGCCGCTACTTTCTTGTCAACACAGCCAGTATTGGTTCGCTCACCAAAAACCGTGGCGAATTCATCAAGCCGAAGGTCGAAAAGAAAAAGCCCGTCTCGGTAGCGACCGACCCCATCCCGGTTCCCGACCCGGGATCCCCCCGCACGACCCCGAAGCCCGTTATTCCAGGGACACCGCCTCCAGGCATCGCCCGTCCAAAGGAGGACATGAAAAAGAAGCCCAAGATCGAAGCGGTCACCCCGCCAATTCAGGTCCCTCCCGCCACAGAGCCCAAGACAAGGCAGGATCCTCCCCCGCTTCCCGGATCAAGACCAGTTCCTCCAAAGCCAACGGAAGCTCCCAAAAAGCCCGTCGAACCTAAGGAGACTGCCGATCCCAAAGAGCCGGTAGTTCCCAAAAAGCCCGCAGTTCCCAAAGAGGCTCCCGAGCCCACAGCTCCCAAGAAGCCTGCAGAGACTGAAGAACCCTGATCCCATAAAAGCTTCCATTTTTTCAAAACGCCGCCCGGTCCATCCGGTCGGCGTTTTTATTTTCACCCTGCCCTCCCAAATCTCATCTCTTGGTTTCAAAAGCCATGAAAAGAGCGGAAGGCCTTTCGTAACTTGTCGCGAAGTATTTCACGGCTCATGGGTTAGGTAAAAACCCATGGCCGGAAGAATTTTCCATCGTTAAAAACACGCTGGTCCTTTGCCACGCCTCCCAAGAAAAAGATAACGATGGCAACTGATCCGACTGGAAATTGACCCTCATCGCCCGCGATGAGCAGAGCAAATCCCGCAGCAGTTGGAGTTCGGACTCCCCAATCTGACAAAAAGGCACAACCCGTTGTGGACTCAAAGTTTTAGCTGATCCAAAACGATGCAAAGCCCTCTGCCATCCATGGAGCATAGACCGATTCTCATTGCTCCCGTATTTTGACCCTCATTCTCGAAAACTCTTTGGCAGCGAAAAATGCGCCAGCCGACAGACCGTAAGCGCAAACCGGCAATTGAAATTCGATTCCGAGCTTCAGCGATGAATCACCGAATAACGCTAACTCAATCCTCCCCGGCGTCGAATCACCCACTCGGCGGTTAAGCAGAGGGCCAGAAGGAGAAAAACAGGCCAGACATCCCAGAGCGAAGTCTCCCGCAACTCGCTCCGAGTCTCATCACCTCTCAAAAAGAGATCAGCCAGAGCGCCCTCGCCATTGTAGACTCTCCCGCCTGACGTCCGCGCAATGGAATCGAGCAAGGGCTGGTTGAGCGTCGTCTCGGAAAGCTCCACCGCACTCCTGGCACCCACAACCCGGAAACTCGTGATGACGTCATCGTTCACCTTCACTTCGTAGGTTCCGGGTTTTCTGAAGGGGCCGGCCAGGCTCTCGTAGAGCCCGTTGGAATTTTCACGGAATTTTAAAGGGACTTGTGTGACCTCTCCCGATTCATGCGTTACTTCGACGATGGGTTGCTTGTCGACAATTGGATTCAGGTCACCGTCCCGCAGTCGGATCATGATTTGAACCCGGTCGTCGCCCGTATAAGTCAGCTGGTCCGTTCCCAATCGAACAGTCTCATTTCCAGCTCTCAAATTCGGGCCGGCACCCCAGCGCACCAATTGACCCCAAAACCGATGATGGTAAATGTCACCCACTCCTTCGCGAAGCCGCCAGGTCCGGTCCGCCATCAACATGGCCACTTTACCCGCACCGGTTTGGCGGGTCACCAGCAAGGCATTCTCAGCCTCCCGTTCCCGACGCTTCGCCACCTCGGCGAGAGCAGCGCCGAGACTATCCGAAGATGTCACCTCCTGCTTCCTCTTGTTGGAGTCCTCGGCGAAAAGCAGCACTTCGGCTCCCGGCTGAAGGCCATCCACCGGATGTCTCCATCGAATAATCGGGAACTCCTTCCAAAGCTGCTCGTTTCGCATTTGTCCCTCCACTTGAGCCGTGATGGGATGATTTCGGCCCGTGTTGGTGAGGGCATATCGAAAACTCTCATCTCCTCCATAAAAAGTCCTCCGGGAAGCTTCGTATTTCACCGGAATCAGCTCCCTCGCGACGTCGGAGTCAAAGGCATGGGGCATGGACTCCGGACCCGCCACCAGCACGAGCAAAGCAGCACGTTCCGTCACACACCCCGAGAGAATTTGCCACTGCTCATCACTGAGAGAATCAGGTCCAATGTCACCGATGATAATGACATCAAACTTTCGCCATTCATCTTCAGTCTCCGGAAGATGGGTTGCATTGGCTTCGCCAAAAGGACGACTGGCGGAAGCCACTACTTTCGGAGGAGTATGCCCTGAGATCCGGTCCGGCTTCAAAAGAACCGACTGCAAATGAATCGACTGATCACGGCCATAAAAGAGATTTCTCAAATAACGAAACTCCCATCGCGGATGCTGGTCGATCAGAAGAACATTGGTCCGGGCATCGCTCACCACGGTTTGAAAGTGCCACTGGTTGTTATTCTCGAAGGTCTCATCCTTCAGCCCACTGAGGACAACCCGATACTCTCCCACGCCACCCTCTTCGGGAGCATGGCGAAATTTCACTTCCTCCCGATAGTTGTCCTGGGGCACGGAAATTTCCCGTGAATCCAGTTCCTTGTCTCCGGCAAAGAGCTGCAACTTGGCCTTCTTTCCCCGATACCCGTCAAATTTAAGCAAGGCCCCCACTCGAATCCGGTCGCCCAGATAAACCGAGTCCGGCGAACGCACCGAGATGATTGCGGCATCTTTGGGAGGCACATCACTTCCCGAAGGAATCACCGCAATCGGGGCATCCAAAATTCCAAAACGTCGCGAAACATCTTCCACACTTCCCGGTCGGTTGTGACGACCATCGCTCAACAAAACAACTCCGGCCAACTGATCAGGGGGAACCTGATCAAGAACCGTTTCAAGCCCCCCGGCAAGGTCGGTCGCCTGATCCCAGCCCTCCACTTCGGTCTTGTCATCCATGAGAGCACGCCGGGCGGCACGAATTTCTCGAATCCCCACCTTCCCATCCAGATCGTCAAGAATGCCACTTGCTTCCAAATTTTCGCGGGCCAGCTCCAGACGCGTCTTGGTTTGGCCTTCGTCAACGAGATCCATCGAAGCCGAGTCATCGATCATCACGATCACTTCCCTCTCAATCTCCCGCTCAACGAATCGGCTCCAAACCGGCTGCAAAAGAATCCATAACAGCAAAGCCAATTCGAAAAGCCTGAGCCCCAGCAACCATCGCCCGCGAACAGGGGTGATGGCCGTTCGCTCATAGCGATAGCTCCAAAACACCAGCTCCGCGCCGAGCGCCCCGATCAAGGGAATCACCCAGGCCGGCCAAAACGGATTCACCTCCAGCCAACGGGACAAGAGAATGACCACGCCCCATAGCGCAAAAAAAATTAAAGTCCCCCTTATGATCACCTTCATGATGTCTTTCCTTTCGCGCCTTTGGTCTTAGCGACTGATTTTAGAAACTCTTCGGGGATTTCGTCTCGTTTTTCAAAATCGACTTTCACTTCTTCGCCCGCCTTACGTGATTTCGAAACCCAGCGGGCGAGAATCCCCTCAAGGAAAAACAGGACCAGGGCCGCAATCGCCAGGACTTTCCAGATCTCACGGCCAAATCCCTCACCACGCAAGGCCGCCAACACATCCTTGATTGAGGTCAGTTCAATCAGATCAATCTCACGACGAATCAAATCCCGGTCATCATCGTTCCAACCTTCGAGACGACTTTCTCCTCCTTCACGAAGGACCACCAGCGGAACCTCTTTTTGATTGGACAATTCTTCCTGCACCGCCGCAGGAATTTTCACCAGATACTCTCCCGGAATGGCTGATCCACTCACTTGGAGCGACTTTCCCCGGCGCCCCAACAGGGCCGCAACCTCCCGGTCCCTCCCCTGGGGATCTCGTGCCGAAGCTTCCCCAAGAACAACACTCCCGGAATCCTGTTTCACCGCGAGAAAGGCCGAGGCCGGTATGACTTCCTTGAGACCATCAGGTCGCTCCCAACTTAGCGTCACGAAGGCATCCCCCCATTCCTCCTCGTATGTTGCTGAAAAGGAAACCGGCTTGCCCGCAACCAGGGGAATCTTATCGCTGCGCCCCGTGTTGCCCTTGCTTTCAAAAACCGCTTCCCCATCAAGCTCGATGGAAATCTTGTCATCAACCACCACTTCAAAAACGTAATCCCCTGTCACTGGTGGCAACAGCGAACCGGACCACTCAACCTTAAATTTGTCTTGGCCCAGCCCTTTGCCCGGCGAGTCCCCCTGCCACTTGAAATCAATCGCGGAATCAATTCGTGCAAAGCCTTCCCCACGACCTTCAAGAGGACGGTATTCCGCACTCAGCCCTCCTCCTCCGGGCAGTCCCAGGGTTGGACTCCAGCTGGCCCGCACGTTGAGATTGACGGACTGTCCACCGGCCAACCAATTTGTCATTTCATGAACGAAGGGGACAAAACTGGGCCGGGCCGGGAGATTGCCCATTCTCGCATCAAGCGCGGTCGTCGTGAGAATAATGCGACCGTTTCCGTAATCCCGTGTTGCCAGAAAAATTTCACCATCACTATACCGGGCAGCCGCGATTGCTCCTTCGGCGAGGTCGGAGGATGACCGATAACCATCGATGACCGCATTACCCAGATCTTGTCCGGCTTCGTCTTTAAAAAGACGTAAGACCGGATGATCGAAGCTTCCGGGCGCGACTTGCACCCCGTTTTTTGGCAGGGACATCTCTCCCAGCTTTGATGGCATGACCGCGCCATCTCCACCAAGCCAGCGATCATAAAACTCCGGTTCCACTCTTGGGCCCGCGATCACCCACAAACCACCTCCCTTGATCACAAAATCTGCAATTTTTGAAGCCGCCGAAGCTGGCAGACGAGCCACATCGGCAAGGATAATCACGGCATCACCATCCAACTCCTCACGAGTCAGGGCCGCCGCATTAATGACCCGGGGATCAACAAAAGTCTCTTCCTTACCGCTCACCGGAGCCAAAGCCAATGCCAGATACCCCCCCGCCCGTTGAAAAAACGATGCCCCGCTGTTCCCTTCGATGATCAAAACAGGCAGGGTCTTTTTCACCCAGATCGCTCTCTCGGAAACATCATCCCCCGAGAGATCGTCGTTTCCTTCGAGGTCCACCTTGATCACCTGCGGACCAACCTCCTGAAACTGGTATCGGTAATCGAGAATCGTGCTCTCGCCCGGAGTCATCTGTCCAAGCCCTTTGGGTTCGAGTTCCTCTCCCGCTGCCGTCACCCTCATCAGTCCCGGTGTCACCACTTCGGTTCCGGTATTCTCCACGCTCACCCGGATGACCACCTCCCGGTCCGTCCCCACCACTTCCCGGGACATTTCAATCCCCGTGACCGAAACATTTCTCAGTTTCTCCGGCGGAGGAAACGAACGCAGCAAGAGACGTGGCTTGGTCCCGTCCGGCAAACCTTCCCAGGCATCGCCAAGATTCCCCCACGATGTCGTGCTATTCAGTTGCCATCCAATCCGCTGGAGGTCGGTGAAAACAACGAGATCTTTCGTACTTCCCCGGCCCTCGGCCAAAGACAGGGTCGCCACCCCCAGCGCGTCATGAGCGCGAAAGGGACCACCCACAGGCTCCAATTGATCCAGGACCTCGAGAACATCCGCACGATGCGTCAACGGAGTTCCCGTCTTCAACTCGGGCGCGGGGCCACCCAAAACGACCGAGAAGGCTGTGCCCTTCGGAGCTTCTTTGACAAAATCCTTGGCCTCCTCAATCGCTCGTTCGAAAGCAGTCATCCCTCCATCCCGCAGAAGCATCGATGTCGATCCGTCAATCACGATGGCCACATCCCTGCGCTCGCTCGTTTGAAAACGATTCAAATTCAGGTTCTTCTCCTGCCAGGTCAAAAATCCGGCACCAAGAACCATCAAAAGAGCAAGGACCCGCATCAGCCATTTCCACTTGCGTGCTGAAAGAACAAAGGACCCGCCAAAAGCGGCCATCCCGATCAAGCCCATCGGGAGCACAAACAGCCAGGGGATACTGGAATCGGGAGGGACAAAAGGGCGCGCCACCGCCAAGGCGATCAGGGCAATGAGAAGGCAACGCGCTACCATGAGAAGGAAGTCCTCCCATTCCATGCGCTTACGCCGCGCCGCGACGGTATCAAAAAGAAAACGCATCGCGCCCCAATCGTAGGGTTTGGCGGCCTGACGGCGAATCAGATGCAGAATAACCGGAATCAAAACGCCGGCGAGCCCTGCGAGGAGCCATGGATTTCGAAACAGCATTGCTACCTCTTCCTCCTTCCCAGATATCGCACCAAAGCTTCGGAAACAGGAGTCTTGGTTGACACCGGAACATAATCGGCCCGGAGATTCCCGCAGACACTTTCAATCGATGCGATAAACTCCTTCAGCTTCTGAAGATAGGCCGCGCGCACCGCTTGCGGATCAATCTTCAACATCTCCTCAACCCCTTCCAAATCCCGAAACCTTTGAAAATTACGGAACGGAAAGCTCAGTTCCTCTTCCGCCAGCAAATGAAAGACAACAAGTTCATGCTGCCGGTAATCAAAGTGATGCAAGGCCTCCACAATCTCTGCGGGATCATCAAAAAGATCACTGATCAGGACCACAAGCCCGCGCTTCGGGATTCGTTCGGCCACTTCGTGAAGCACTTTTCCCACCCCGGTCTCCATTCCGGGTTCGGTTTCATAGAGCTCTTCACAAATTCTCCGAACCTGGCTTGGACGATTCTCTGCCCGCATCGAAGTGCGCAGAGTATCATCAAAGGTCACCAGGCCCGCGGCATCTCCCTGCTTGATAAACAGGTAGGACAGTGCCGCCGCAAGGTATTGACCGTATTCAAATTTTGAAAGATCCGACTGTTCGCCTTTAAAGTTCATCGACCCCGAGACATCGAGCACGATCGTCGCCCGGAGATTGGTTTCCTCGATGTATTGCTTGATGACATTCCGGTCACTCTTGGCCATCACCCGCCAGTCGAGGTTCCGCAAATCGTCACCAAGGGTGTACTCACGGTGCTCCGCAAATTCCACCGAGACCCCCTTGTCCGGACTGGTATGGCGGCCTGTCAAAGTTCCCTGCTTTCGCAGTCGCGAAAGCCACTCCAAGCGACGCAACGAGCCCACCACCTCGGGAGCAAGCAAACGCATGCACTCGGGCATTTTCAAATGATCAGCAGCTTCGGCCATTCTGGTCTCAACGTTGAAGACTAGATCTTGATATCGGCATCCTTCCCGCCGAGTTCCTCAACGAGGCGCTTGATAATGTCATCGCTCTTCACTCCCGCGGCCTCGGCGTTGAAGGTTGTGAGCACGCGATGGCGGAGCACCGGCAAGGCCACCGAAGCAACGTCTCCCGTGGTGGCATGGACCCTTCCTCTAAGCACGGCGTGAGCCTTGGCTGCGGAAATCAGCGAAATACCGGCCCGCGGACCAGCACCCCAACCCACCATTTCGTTCACAAAGTCCGGAGCTGCATCCGTGCCCGGACGGGTTGCCCGCGCCAGCTTGGCCGCAAAGTCGATGACATGATCACCCACCGGAACTCTCTTCACGATATTTTGCAGCTCAATGATCTCCGGCCCCGTCATGAGAGGCTTAATCGTCGCCGAATTGGGGCTCGTCACCCGGCGGATAATTTCCCGCTCCTCCTCCTCATTGGGGTAATCGACGATAATATTAAAAAGGAATCGGTCGAGCTGCGCTTCCGGAAGCGGGTAAGTGCCCTCCTGCTCGATTGGGTTTTGGGTCGCCAATACGAAAAACGGATCAGGCAGGTGAAGGGTGCGCTCACCCACGGTGACGTGGCCTTCCTGCATTGCCTCCAGCAAGGCCGCCTGGGTCTTGGGAGGAGTTCGGTTAATCTCATCCGCGAGCACCATGCTTGCAAAAAGCGGACCATTCACAAAACGAAACCCTCGATGGCCCGTCTCGGGATCCACTTCCAAAACATCCGTTCCGGTGATGTCCGCCGGCATCAGGTCGGGGGTGAACTGAATCCGCTTGTATTGCAGGTCGAGAGCCTGCGAAACCGTCGAGACCAGCAGGGTCTTCGCCAACCCCGGAACTCCAACCAAAAGGGCATGGCCCCGACAAAACATCGCCATCAAAACCTGCTCCACCACCTCATGTTGCCCCACAATCACCTGGCCCAATTCCTCCTTCATTAGCCCATAGCTCTCATGGAGCTTTTGCACGGCAGCTTTGTCGTCACTCATGTTGGAACTTCCCTACGCAAAGCGTGCAGATTCTCTTGCTCATTTTTGGAAAGAAAGTTTCCAAATCAAATTTCCTTCCTCCTCGCGGCGCTGATCTGTCAAAAATCACGATAACAAGAGCTTTGCGGCATCCTTTGCAAAGTAGGTCAAAATGATATCCGCTCCCGACCGCTTAATCGCAATCAGGCTCTCCATCATCACCGCCTCCTCATTTAACCACCCATCAGCCGAGGCACTCTTGATCATGAGATACTCCCCGCTCACCTGATAGGCAGCCACCGGCAGCGTGGTGTGTTTCCTCACATCGCTGATGATGTCCAAATACGCCCCCGCCGGCTTTACCATTACGATATCAGCGCCCTCATTCTCATCGAGAATGAGTTCACGCAGCGCCTCCCGACGATTCGCCGGGTCCATTTGATAGGTCTTTTTGTCTCCCGCCTTTGGAGCCGACCCCAGCGCGCCCCGAAAAGGTCCGTAATACGCCGAGGCATACTTCGCGGTGTAGCAGCAAATCGAAACCTGCTCATGCCCCGCTGCATCCAGGGCCTCACGCAAAGCAGCCACCCGACCATCCATCATGTCACTCGGAGCGATGATGTCCGCGCCTGCATTGGCCTGACACACCGCCTGCATGCACAAAACTTCCACCGTCTCGTCATTCAAAATCTCTCCGTCTTCCACGATCCCGTCATGACCATCGATATTGTAAGGATCCAAGGCCACATCCGTCATCACCACTAACTCCGGCAACGCCTCCTTCAGAGCCCGAATCGCCCGAGGAACCAGCCCCCCGGAATTATGACTCTCCTCCGCCTTCTTCGTCTTCAAGGATTCATCAATCGCCGGAAAAAGCACCACCGCCGGGATTCCCAGCGCCAAAGCCTCCCCCGCCTCCTTCACCAACCCGTCCAACGACCACCGCGTGCACCCCGGCATCGATTCGATCGCTTCATCGATCGCCAAATCGTGCAAAAACAAGGGCAACACAAAATCCCCGGCGCTCAGCAAGGTCTCACGGGTCAATGCCCGCACGCCGGGGCCCTTTCGGTTACGTCGAGGTCGATTCGGTAAGTCCACGACCCAATCCTAATTTCGAAATTCCAAAATCCGAATCATAAATTATGTTCCTTCCGTGGCCCACACTCCATTCAACGAATTCCTCCAAGGCGATCTCAAAACCCTGGAGACCAATCTTCGTGATCTTTTGGACCCGCATCTCCCGGAAAAAGACCACCTCAGCCTCCTCAACCTCGCCTGCGGCCGCGGCGATGAAACCGGCGTCCTCGCCAAGCTCCTCGCCGAAAAATCAAAATCCGCCCACCTTCAAGGCCTCGACATCCGCGCCGCCGAAATCGGCCAGGCAAACTCGCGTTGGAAAAAGGAACTCGCAGATGTCACCAAAAACGCCTCGGCCGACTTCATCACCCATCGTGGCGACCGCCTCCTCGACCTTGCCGAAATCGGAACCCCCGACATCGCCTTCCTCCGTCACCAAAATTATTGGAACGACAAACCGGTCTGGACCCAAATCTTCGATCAAGCTCTCGAACGCCTCAACGAAGACGGTCTCCTCGTCATCACCTCCTACTTCGACAAGGAACACGAACTCGCAACCGCCGCCCTCGAAAAGCTCGGTGCCATTCAAGTCGGCTCCATCATCAATCCCAACTCCCGCGCCCTCGCAGACGCCCCCGGCAAATCAGTCGACAAGCACCTGGCGGTCTTCCGGAAGAAATGAGTTAATTAAATTCAGCCTCTCCTCACTTGGATAGAGGTTGGACTCAAAATGGTTCATCACAAACCCATAGCTCATCCCGGTTTCAGGATTTGCCATTCCGTAACTCCCACCCGCACCCGGGTGACCAAAACAATCCTGATCCGGCCCAAGTCCAAGCATCATCCCGAACCCGAAGGAGTTCTCGACCCGCTGAATGACATCGAGCCCGGTGATGCGATGGCGGATCAATTCCGCGAGAAAGTCCTGACGGAGAACCCAGTCATAAAATTTCGCCAGCGCCCTTGCCGAACCCACCCCTCCCATCGCCGGGAAGCCCGCTTCCCAGGCTCGCGGCTGATTCATTTCGCTCACTCCGGCGAGATCCGAAGGTGAGGAAAAGGCCAACCTCGTCTGCGAAGTCTTGTCCAACAAGGCCTCATAAAAAGGCTTCGGCTCCCCTGCCCGTCCAAACCGCGCCGGGATTAACTCCGCCACCCGGTGGTGTTGCGCCTCGGGCAGGCCGATCCAAAAATCGATCCCGTTCTCATCGGCGATTTCCTCCCTCCAAAAGTCCCCCAAAGCACGCCCATCGACCCGCCTCACGATCTCGTCTGCCAAAAAACCGACCGTTCGTGGATGATACCCATGGGTTCCAACTTCCCAAAGCGGCTCCTGTTTCTCGAGGGACGTAACCACGGCCTCACGATCCCAAATCGAACACCGTTCATGCAGTCCGGCCAAGCCACCCTGATGAGAGAACATTTCCTCAAAGGTCAAATCACCCACCCTCAATTCAGGCCAAACCCGCCTCACCAACGATTCGCCATCCATCCCCGCGCGCTGAAGTGCCATTAAAACACACACAGCCATCGGTCCCTTGGTCGCCGACCATACCGGAGCCATCGTCTCCTCCGTCCAGACTTTGCTGCGGTCCCGGTCCGTAAACCCTTCGTGCCGCGACACCACTTCCTCGCCATCTTTCCAGGCGACAAATGACCAGCCGATCTCGTCCTTCATAGGTCCAACTCTCCCTGCGTATTCACTTTGCTAACGTCAATCACTTCCCCCAGATGAGTCGAGACCAGGCGACACCGAACCCGTTCCGGAGCGACCTCAAAAACCTCCGCCATCGCAGCCTGATAACTCATCATCTGACCTGCGTATTGCGCCACCAGCTTGTCCGCCGACCTTACCGCATCGGTCTTAAAATCGATGACCTCGATCCCGGACACAACCCCGCCCTCGCGATGAACGTGCAAGCGGTCAATGACTCCACTCATCCATTTACCCTGATGAATCAGCTCAAAGGCCTGCTCGCGGAAAAGCTCCCCTCCCCGTTCTTCAAACACCGCATGAACAGCAGGAATTTTGAGTGCATCCTCGACGATCTTACCGGCTCCCGAAAAGGGTTGTGCGGGAACATCGCCGGGCTCAAGCCAAGCGATCTTCTCGAACAATGCGTGCACCTCGGTCCCAATACGACGACCGCTTCCGGAGCTAGCGACATCGGATGACTTGCGGGCAGATGGACTGGTCCGGCTTCGCTGGGCTTTCCCACTGGAGAGCTTGGGCAGGGCCACCACTTCCGGCTTCGAGGCTTCCCCGACAGTGTCCGTCCATTTTGGATCGGACTCCGTAAATTCAAGCCCCGTCGATTGCCGGACGAGATTAGCGGGCGAGGCAAAGTCCTCCTTGTTCTTCCGACTCGGCGGTTCCGCTGGCAGGTAAACATAAAGCCCACGCTTCGCGCGGGTTAGGGCGACGTAAAGCAGACAGAGGGTTTCATAGCGTTGCGTTTCCTCCCACCGGTCAAAGGCGGCCTTCGTTTCCGGATGTCTTTTATAAGCCCAACTTCCGGGAACTTGAAGAAGCCAATCGACTCCGCGCGCCACCTTAAAATCATTGGCCGCGGGAACTTGTCGACTATCGGAAATCTCGGGCAACATCACGACATCGAAACCAAGACCTTTTGACTTGTGAATCGTCATGACCTGAATGGCCGCAACTCCGGGAGCCTGGTTGACTTGCAGATCGCGAATCCAGTCCGCCGCCGCCCGCGGGCAGGCTTCTCCGGTCCCATCGAACTCAGCCAAAGCCGCGATCAAATCCTCGGCCCGACGTCGTCCGTAAAGGTGCAACTCACTCCACTCCGGAGCCACGAGGGCACTCACGAAACGGGCATAACCACTGACTTGAATTTCCTGCAAAACACGATCCCAACGCGTCCCCCAATGTTCGCCATATTTCTCGATCACCGCCATGAGCGGAGACATTGCAATGACCTCACGGCTGTAGCGATCCGCCGGATCAGCGAGCCACTTGACGAGATGGGTGATGACCACGCCGACAGCGTGATCCGTGCCGGGACTTCTTTGTCCGGCCTCAATGACATCGAAGCCTTCGGCCCGAAGGAGGTCGGCGTATTGCCTGACCAATTTACCCGTTCTCACGAGGACACCACAACTCAGTTTTTTTTCACCAATCCCCAGTCGTTTGAGATCAGCGATGAGGAGTTCACCCTCATCATCTTTCGGGACCTCGACCACTTTACCCTCACCCGTGACACCAGGATCTGATGACTCGTGATCCTTCCAAAGCCATTCCTCTTGAACTGATTTCCCAAAGAGTTTTTCAATCAAAGAAAGGTTTCCACAAACCGCATTCACAACCGCCAAAACCGCCGGGCATGAGCGGTAGGAAATATCCATCGGCTCAACTTGCAAACCATGCTCGTAGCGTTTCAAAACATCATCAAAGAGGCTCACATCGCCTCCCCGCCACGCGTAGATTCCCTGCTTACGGTCTCCCACCACGAAGAAACTCCCGTCGGGATCACCGACCGCTTCATCAATGAGTGGTTCCAGACCGCGCCACTCCGAGCGACTGGTGTCCTGAAATTCATCAAGTAACCAATGGTCGTAGCGACCATCGAGTCGATAGTCGATGAGTTCCCTTCGAAGACGCGCCTCTTCGTCCTGACTCCACTCGCCGAGGAGGATTTTGACATCGTCGAAGCTTAGCAAGCCGCGCCGACGAAGCTGTTGTAAATGTTCCTGATCGATCTGCTCCATCAACTCGCCCACCGCTTGGGTCTTCGCTACCGCACTTGCCATTTCACAGTCGATGGCGAGGCGGAAAAGAGCCTGCCAATTGACCCACTGCTCGTAGGGAACGGTGAGCATTTTCCGCCCTTCCTTCACCTCGACCGGCCCGGGTTCCTCCAGTACTTCGAGAAGACGGCCTCCAAACGTGTTCAGCTTAAGCGATTTCCCAACGGTGTGATTGTCAAAATTCGCAATCATGTCACTCCAGCCCTTCGGCTTGGCCTCATCCCGGAGAGACGCAATCAGGCCATCCTTTTGAGCCAACCAGTCCTCGACCTTCGGAAGCCCATCGAAGACGGAGACATTTCCAAAAGCCTCCTTGCGCGCGCCCGACTTCCAAATGCGATGCCAGGTTCCGATGAAGTCCTCCAAGGAACGCTGCACCCCCTGCTGTCCCTGTCCGAGAGTCGCTTTGCGGAAGGCATGATAAAAGTCCTGTCGCTCTCCGAAACCATCACGCAGGACCCCTTGCAGGATTTCGGCCTCAGCGGTTTTGAGCCGTTCACCTTCGAGAAGGTCAAAGGTTCCGCCACTCAAGCCCAGCTCGTACTGGAAACCTCGTACGATTCGGGAGAAGAATCCATCGAGTGTGGTGAGTTGAAGTCGAGGAAGGGATTTGATCACTTTCCCAAGCACCGCCGGGACATCCACCTCGGCCCCGAGATCGCGGGAGATCTCCCGTGCCTTCTCTTCACTCAGACTCCCTTCTGCCAACTTGGTGAGGACGGAATCGGCAAACTCACCCGCTGCTTTGCGGGTAAAAGTCAGAGCGACCATGCGCTCGGGCTCCACTCCTTCCACTCCGATCTTTCCGATGACACGGTTGCCAAGCTGATAGGTTTTCCCTGAACCGGCGGAGGCCAAAATCAGGAGATTCTTTTCAAGAATGTTCATGCCGCTCCTCCTTTCCAGTCGAAGGCTTCGGCGAGATCACGTCCGTAAGTCAGGTCCTCAAAGTCCTCGTAGGTCACCTTCTCCGCAGGCGGCCAAAAGATCTGATCCTGCACCTGTTTGACAATCCACTCGGCGCACTTGCGGGCCGAAACTTTTTCCTCCTCACCAAAATCTTCCCAAGGAGTGATTTTCACATTGGCACGGTCCTGACCAAGCGCGAAGTATCCGACTTCATCGACCTGGCCGAGGGCATCGGCATAAAAAGGAACCTGCAAATTGGTCCAAATCTTCCCGCCGGGAGCGACCACTTCCGCGCCTTGCAAATGCTCCGGCGGATCATTTCGGAATGACTTCTGATGTTCATTCACGACCGACTTCGCTTCCTTGCTGGTCTTGTAATCGAGGACACGGATGCGGCCGTCGTCGTGCTTTTCAATTCGATCAATTTGCCCCGTCACGACCGCTCCGTTGATCTCGAGTTCAAAGTCTTTCTCCACCTCGACGATACGCCAGCCATCGCTGCGAATGATGGCTTGTTGTTCCGCAAACCAACCGAGCCGCAATCTCATCGACTCGACTTGCAGCGACACCGCGAGCGGAAGTTCCTCCCCGAAATAACGGCCCACCAGCTCATCGAGTTCCTTTAAAAGCCATCCCTCGATCATCTTCTCATCGGCTGAATCACGGGCCACCTTGTCGCGCCCCCACTGCTCCAGGACATCGTGAAGGACATTTCCAAAATCCCGGTGATTCCACTCCACTCTCTCAGGTTCGGGTTGGTTCATTCCGACCACGCGCTGAAGGTAGTAGCGGAAGGGACAGGCGAGGTATTTCGAAAAGGCGGTCACCGACATCCGGGACTTGGGCTCGACGACACGCGGTTGCCATTTCCAATGATCCTCCAAATGCCAGGCGACCCCGGAATCGGCGGGTTCGACCTCCGCAAAAAGCTGCTGCACGTGTTCCGCAAGAGTCTTTCCTTTCGCGGTGAGGAGAAGGCGCGAGGGCATCAAGACGTCCCCACCGAGCGAGGATTTTCCCACGATGAGATCAACCCGGCCATTCTCGCGACGCATTTCAAGGAGGGCATTCAAAAGGTAGGCATCGCGCGCAGCCCGACTTTCCTCGTAGGGCAAACCGAGAACCTGCCGGGCGTTTTCCGGCAGCCAGGTGTCACTGCTGGCGCGGGAAGGAATGCGACCTTCATTCAAACCGCAGATGATGAGATGGGGCGCCGGTTCATGGAGGAGCTCCAGCCACCCCTGAACATCAAGAACGCGACCGTCGGGCGCTTCCTCGGGAACCGGGCCCAAATCTTGCAAAAGAAGATCGATCCAAAAGGCAGGCGCACGTTTGACCAGTTTGGCAGCCTCCGAGGTGGCCTCAAGCCAGCCTTCGAGCCCGGCCTGATCATTGCGGTCGAGCTTGTGAAGAAGAGTGCGCATCCCGGCGTGGAAGCCCTGCCCGAGGAATCGCTTCCGCAGCTCCTCGAAGTCAGCCATGACCTTTTCGGCAATCACAGCGGCATCGCGCTGATGCCCAAGGCGGTTCTTTTGACTCCCGGTGTTGGCCCTTTCGAGCGACATCTCGATGAGTTGACGGGCGCGTTCGACATCAGCCAGCGAACGCACGAGGTGGCTGTCGAGAAGGCTCGAAAGATGCTCGACCTGCTGGGAACGAATGCCCTCCACCATGAAACGGCTCTGATCGAAGGCGAGGAGATCGATGACTTCCTTCACTTCCGGATTCTGAAGATAACGACGCCAACAACTCAACCAGCCGGCGAGCGACGACGGGAGCGAAGCTCCGGGATCGTGAATGGCCCAACCCGCCCGCGCAAAGGAACGCACCAGCTCTGCGGCCACTTCCTCATCGCCCGTGCCCAGACCGACGGTCTCGCTCGTCGAATCCGCCTCCACGACCTGGGAAACGGCGAGATCAGCCTGCTGCCTTGGGTCTCCGCTCAAAGTGACACTTCCTGACTGAGGCCAGACAATCTCGCGCTCGTTCCATTCCAGTCCCGGCCTCCCCCAAGCGTCCACCTTTTCATCCGGCACGAGCACCGTCACCGGAATATTCGACTTCTCCAAAAAGCGCGTCACCACAGGCGGTATATCAAGAACCCCGGCAATGACGATTTCGGTCACACCGTTTGGAAGATTAAGATTCCCTTCGGCCAAACGGGAGGATTTGCTCTCATACTCCCAGGATTTCAGTTTCTCCTCCACAACTTTTTCCAAGGCCGCCAGCTGACTCCATCTCTCGCTTTCCAGGGAATCAACCATCCGGGCCGCCGAGTCCAATATGAGACCGTTTTCTTGCAGACTTTTCCTGAGATCAGTAAAGGCCTTCGCCAACCCCAGGGCCCACCCCTGCCCTTCGCTCGCGGGCGATTCCGGGAAAATGGCGGAGTAATGCTCCCAATCCCTCACGCCCTCCAGCGCCTCGGTCCAAGCCAGGATCTCGATCGCTTCCGGAGCAACATTCCCCTGTGCCATCAGAACTCCCGTGGTGACAACCTTTGGTGCCAGCAAGCCTCCGCGTTCCGCCAATCCAAGGCGTAAACGACGGCTGCTCTGTGCCGTAGGAACCACCACGAGAAGCTCCGGCAACCCGCTCTTCCTTTCCAGTAACCAATCAATCACCGCAGTGCCATAAGTCGTGGAAGAAGCAAGAGTCACAAGCTGGGGAAGCATGGCGGTAGCTTCCCCCATCCCCTCTCTCTCTCCAACCCCAAAGCTCTGATTTGCAAGGAAATCTCCTCGCCAACCTGCCCTCTCTTTTGCAACGTCATCCCAAGCTATTATGTCTAACGTTCAATGGTTCTACGCCGACGCCCAGCAACAGCAGCAGGGACCCGTCACTTTCGAGCAAATCCAGCAGCTCGCCGCAAGTGGTCAAATTCAACCCGCCTCCCTCATTTGGAATGAAGGAATGCCCAACTGGTCCGCCGCCAGTCAGGTTGATGGAGTATTCAATCAAGGAGCGCCCCAACCCGCCGCGGCCCAACCTCCCGGCAACCCATACGCGGCCCCGGTTTCAGGCAACCCCATGGGAGCTCCAGCCACTGGAGGAAGCTATCCCATCCCTCCGGTCAAAAAGGTCTCCTATCCACTTTTCCTGATCACCTCCGTGGCGGGCATCATTCTCTACATTGCCGCAGCTGTCATTATTTTTGCCAGCGTCGCCAAGACCGCTACCGAGTTTGAAAACAACAAACCTTCCCAGCCTCCGATGGAAACTGTTGAGGATTTTAATAAGTTTAAAGCCCAATCGGAGGCGGAGAGAGAGGCTCAAGCGGAGGAACAAGCGGAAAAAATCATGGAAGACTTCCCAGTCGCCGCGGTCGGAGTCGGTGGCATTGGACTGCTCCTGATGATGATAGCCGGCATTCTTGGTCTCATCTGTGTCTACCGCGCCTGGTGCTGTGTCCAGCCGGGTGGAGCACGAAGCACTCCGGGCAAAGCCGTCGGCTTCCTGTTCATTCCTTTCTTCAATATCTACTGGATCTTCGTGGCTTTCTACGGATGGGCCCAGGATTGGACCCGGATTCAGGCAAGCCACGGAAACCTGGCGGCAATGCCACGCGTTTCCCCTCCTCTTTTCCTCACGGCCCTGATCTCTAGCTTTTGTATCATCATCCCGTTTCTTGGATTTCTCGCCCTCGTGGCGTATCCCATCCTCTACCTCATCATGATGGCCCAGATGCATAAAGTGGTAAACAGCATGGCTGCCGCCTCCCGTCAGACCCACTAAGACCGGATTCTGTAGTTCTTGTCTTTCGAGGCCTCCGCGCGTATGCCGGAGGCCTCTTCTTTTCCCCACGATCATGCCGACTCAAATTGGACTCATTTCCCTTGGCTGCGCCAAGAACCTCATCGACTCCGAAATCATGCTTGGACACCTCCAGGACGAAGGCATGACCCTCGTGCCCGATCCCGAGCTGGCCGATGCTCTCATCATCAACACTTGCTCGTTCATCGATGTCGCCAAAGACGAATCCGTGGGCACCATCATCGAAGCGGTCAACGCCCGCCAGAAAGACCCCGCGCGCGAAAAGCAAAAGATCATCGTCGCGGGCTGCCTCTCCCAGCGTTTTCAAAAAGACCTCCCCGGACTCCTCCCCGAGGTCGATGCCTTCATCGGGCTCGATCAAATCACCGATGTCGCCTCCATCGTCCGCCAGACCCTGGAACGCGACCTTGAGGAAGATGGCTCCCTCGATACCGTCACCGCCAAATCGCGCTACATTCCCGACTACACCACCCCCCGATTCCGGCTTACGCCGAACCACATGGCCTACATCAAGATTGCCGAAGGCTGCAATCACACCTGTGCCTTCTGCATCATCCCCAAGATCCGCGGCCAACATCGGTCACGCACCCAGGAATCCATTGTGCGCGAAGCCAAGGGCCTCATCGCCCAGGGAGTGAAGGAAATCAACCTCATCTCACAAGACACGACCTACTTCGGCATGGACAAGTGGCAGGGCCTCGGCAACCGCCCCAATCCCACCTCCGGTGTCGATTCCACCCGCGGCGAATCCCTCGCCTCCCTCCTTCGCGCTCTCAATGACCTCGAGGGCGACTTCTGGATCCGCCTCCTCTACACCCACCCGGCCCACTGGTCGGACGAGCTCATCCAAACCATCGCCGGGTGCCCCAAGGTCGCCCGCTATGTTGACATTCCCTTGCAACACATCTCCGACCACATGCTGGACAAGATGAACCGCAAGACCGATGGAAAATACGTCCGCGATCTCCTCCAGCGCATGCGCGATGGCATTCCCGACCTCGCCATCCGCACCACTTTCATCACCGGTTTTCCCGGCGAGACTGATGCCGATCACGAGGAACTTCTTGAGTTCATCAAGACCTTCAAATTCGAACGCTGCGGCATTTTTCAGTATTCAAAAGAAGAAGGAACCCGCGCTTTTAAGATGGATGATCACGTCCACCACGCGACAAAAAAGAAGCGCCATCGCGAACTCTCCTCAGCAATTGACGAAGTCGCCCAAGACGTCAACGAGCGCCAACTTGGCAACTCCAAGCGTGTCCTTGTCGAAGAAGAAGGCATTGCCCGTTCGATGTGGGATGCCCCTGACATCGACGGCCGTATCTTCGTCCCCATCGATTCCGAAGTTGGAGATTTCCTCGAGGTCGAAATTAAAGACCATCGCGGCTACGATCTGGTCGCCAGCTAGGGAAGGACGCCCACCGGAGCGTCATCCCCTATCTTTTCCTCCGCGTGTTCTTTCTCGCTGATTTTTTTCGCGGGGTGGAACTCCGCTTTCCTTTCCCCGAGTCTCCTCTCGGCTGTGAAGATTTGCCCTTCGTCGAACCGGATTTCTTGGCTGCGACTTTTTTCTTCGCCGATCCTCCGGTCACCTCCACGATCTTAAAGTCGACTTTCATTCCGATGCGGTCCACCTCTTCAACGACCACTTTCAATCGTGATCCGGCCTGCAAGACCTGGCCCCGGCTGTTTGCGAAACGATCGGAGTTGTTCTCAAAGAACCAACGCCCCGTCGGAAAGCCCTCACGCTTGATGAGGCCCCGCTGTAAAATGTCGGTGCATTCCATGAAAAGACCCATCGCACGAACCTCGGTGATAATCGCTTCAAACACCGGAGGTTTGTCCTCACGTGAAGTCAGGTCCAGCCACTCCAACATTTTCATGCGACGGCTTTCCGTTTCGGCATCAGCACTGGTGCGTTCGGTTCCGGAAATGTGTTCGGCGATCTCGATGCAACGTTTCGTATCAGGAGTGCGATCGATCTTCGCAGGTCGATTCTGAAGCAATGACTGAAGTGCCCGGTGCATCACCAAATCAGCGTAACGACGAATCGGACTCGTAAAGTGACAATAGTCCGTCTTGGCCAGACCATAGTGACCATCCGGGGTCGCCAGGTAACAGGCACGCTTGAGACTCTTCAATAGCCCCACTTTGATTGCGGGCTCTTCCAGACTTCCCTTTGCCGAATCAATGAGCTTCTGAATGTGCTTCCGGTTCGACAAATCTCCCGGCTCGTATCCATAGGAGCGGGCCAATTCCGCAAACTCCTGAAGCTTGTCGGGATCAGGATCTTCGTGGACCCGGTAGATCGTGGGACGCCCGGAGGTCTTGACCTTCCGTGCCACCGCTTCGTTGGCGGCCAGCATGAATTCCTCAATCATTTGGTGGCTCTCATTATACTCCTCACGATTGTAGCCCGTCGGGACTCCCTTGTCGTCCAGGATGATGCTGACCTCGGGCATGTCCAGATCGAGCCCGCCATTTTCAAAGCGACGTTTCCTCAAAACGGAGGCAAATGCCCACGCCTCGCGAATACCTTCACCCAGCTCCCCTCCTTTCCCCGGATTTTCGATAATTTCCTGGGCTTCTTCATAAGCATATTTGCGAGGTGTTCGGATCACCGCGTCGCAGAAATGACTCTTCATCATCTTCCCTTTCGGATCGAAATACATCACCGCACACTTGGTGAGACGATCCTCCTGGGGAACCAACGAGCAAATCCCATTACTTAATTCTTCGGGGAGCATCGGGATCACCCGGTCGACAAGATAGGTGGAATTCCCCCTCTCCCGTGCTTCCAGATCAAGAACACTCTCCGGTTTCACGTAATGCGAGACGTCTGCGATATGGACCGCGAGATGCCATCCTTTTTCAGTGCGCTCCACAAAAATGGCGTCGTCAAAATCCTTCGCCGTTTTTGGATCAATCGTGATCACATTGCGCTTCCGCCAATCTTCACGCCGGGCGATTTCCTCCGGCGGAATCTCCATGGGAATTTTTTGAGCGGCCTCCACGACTTCACGCGGGAAGGTCGCATTGATTCCGTGCTGATGCACAATCGCCTCCACATCGATCCCGGGATCTCCGGGCCACCCAAGGACATCGACAATGTGGCCTTTGGGGATCTCCTTCGCGTCGGTCCACTCGGTGATCTCCACCGCCACCATCTGCCCCGCCTTGGCATCGAGCGTGTTCCCAACCCGTATTGAAGGAGGAAGTCGCTCATCATTGGTTCGAACCGAGGAGAACTTTCCCTTCTTCACAAAAATCCCCGTCACCTTGCTGGAGCGGCGCTCGACAACCTCGATCACGCGTGCGCGCAGGTCATTGTGCTCTTTCGATTGCCCGGTGTTTTCAACGAGCTTGACCCGGATAATGTCACCATCCAAAGCAATGCCCATTGCCCGGGGGGAAACGTAAAAGCGATCCTGCTCGTCGAAATCAACTCCGGTTGCCAGGTTCCCTTCATCCGTCTTGTTGGCGTAAAACCATCCGTGTCCACCCGCGTTCACCTTGAGCTTTCCGATCAGGCCATCACTTGAGCGACCTTGTCCTCCGACCAGGTAACGCGATTTCTTTCCGAGCGAAATTTCTCCATCCTCCACCATGCCGGCGAGGGTCTCCCTCAACTTCTTGCGCATACTGGTCGGCAACTCAAGGGCACGCACCAGCTCGCTCTTGTTGAGCGGTCGTCCCCCCTCTTTACCCAAGAGCTTGAGAATGCTCTTCTTCATTTCCTCTGGCTTCGACATGGGGATATTCTGGACTGGCTTTGCCAACCCCACAACTACGGATGCAAGACGATTGATTTCTCAATTCATCTCTTCCTGTTTTACGCCGACTTAAAAAAACACTGGTATTTTTCCAACTTCCTCCCTATTATTGTAGGCACAATGTAAGGTCAAAAAGGCTTTGGTTGCCAATCATCCCCAAATCACATTAATCTTAGCCAACGACCCACAATACTCAAATCAACACTATGACACACACTCCTTCGCTCTCTTCAAAACGACGCGGTTTCACCCTTGTGGAACTTCTTGTCGTGATCGCCATTATCGCCGTTCTCGCAGCCCTTGGATTCGCCGGGTTCAATCTCGCCATTCAAGCAGCCAAAAAAACATCGGCCCGAACCTGTATGAGCCAGCTGATCATAGCCTCCGACGACTACTATGAAGCTTATCAGACCCTTCCACTTGGCAGCATCACCAATGCCGATGAAGAGAAGGACACCGACAATCAGCTCATGTCCGCCCTTCTCGGAATGAAGAGCGCTGAAGACGAGAACTATAAACTGGAGAGCTTCTTTTCCTTCAAAGCGGCAAAGGGTAAAGGCCAGAACGCTCATGACGGACTGGAGCGCACCGAAAACCGTGCCGAACTCCTCGGGCCATGGCTGAACTCACAAAAAAGCGACCGATACTTCCGGGTCTTGTATGACTACGACTACGACGGCGAGCTTCGTGAGCCCCAGGCCTTGGGCAACGAGATCAAATACGACACCAAAACCCTCATTTATCACAAGGGTAAGGACGGAAAGATCGGAGGAAAGAACGATCAGGACAACGTTTACAGCTGGAGCAAGAGCGACTAATCCGAATTAATGCTAATTTCCCAAAAACCGGGCTTCCTTCAAAGGTGGCCCGGTTTTTTTTTCGCTCACATACAGGGAACCAAGACCCCGTCCCGCATCCCGTGAATCTTCTTCTTGTCTGCAGGCACAATGGTGGCAAGGCAGCCTCCCAGCTTCGTCTTCCCCTCCCGATCCACAAAGTAGTAGGGACACAGCCGCGCCCGGCCCACCATGATCCGTCGCTCCCCGGTCTCCGGATCGAAATAAGGATGCTCCACCAGCTTTGTCTCCCGGAATTCCTGCACCACCCATGACTGCCTTCCAAACTCCTTTTGCGCCCGGGTCATCATCTCCTTCCACTCTGGCGAGGAGACATCGTGGCCAATTGTGACCCCCCGGGAGCCCCAGGCCAGTTCACTGAAACCACTGACTTTTAAAACAAGTCTCCGGTCTTTTTGACTAAACTCCCCCACTTCATCCCACGAAGTCACATCGAGCCGGGGAAGCGCCGCATGGGGAGGAATCTTCGAAGGATCAACCGGCCAACCATAGGACACAAGCTTCCGAAGAATCTGCAAATGGCTCCCGCGAAGTTCTTTTTCCCAAATTTTACGGAGCGAAGGCGTCCAAAAAAGAGCCAGCCAAATTTTCTCCTCAAAGTGCGGTTTCAGCGGCGGGGTCACGCCCCCCCTCCCTGCCAACTCACGAATCGAGGGAATCGACTCCCAATCAAAAAGCTCAAAAAAGCGATAGGCCTCACGATCTCCCGGCTTCCAGGTCTCGGCCTCATGAACGGAAAATTTTTCTCCCAACTCACCGGCCAACCAAGCCATCTCCGGGCGGTAGTCGCCCGATTCCTCGGAAACCAAAATCTCGGCCCCATCCTCAAAAAGCGACGCAAACCCCTTCAGCATTCCGTCCGCTCCTCCAAAAATCTCGAATCCCGCCGCCGCGTAGGTCTTGCTGAGCCACGCCAAAGTCCCGATCCCTCCAGGCACGCCATCCAACTCGGACGCGGAAAAACCCTCTTCCGTCAGCAACAAGTCCGGTCGAATGACCCGGGGCGCCACCCCGCGCTGTCCTTCAGAACGCTGATGCTTGATCATCCAATCGGGCTTCCCGGCATCCAGAAGGCGTGAAATCCACTCCGGCCGGCGTCCCTCTCCACTCAAGCGATAAAGTTCATCACAAACTTGTTGAAAACGATGCAAGGGATGTCCCAACCGGGTCAACGTCCTCCGTTGCGCTTTGTTAAGCAAAAATGGCTCGGGAGACCAAATCCATTCGCGGTCGGCAAAAAAACCAGCCTTGGGTGCGGCATTTTTGAGGTCATCGAGAGTCAGTTCGGACATCTGGAGCCAATCCTACCAAGGCATTGAAAGACATCAACCATCAGCTTGAAAGTTTACCATTCTAACCCCGTAGTCTGCACCTCGGTGAATTTTCCATTGTCCTTGGTGAAATCCCGCGTATTCAAGTCCCCGTCGCATGTTTTTTCTCACTAAAATGTTCAAGCTCCGGGACAAGGCAAATCCCGAAGAGGAAAAGCCCTTCCTCGATCACCTCGAAGATCTGCGGATCATGGTGACCAGAGTCGTCCTGACCCTCCTGATTTCCACTCTTGTCTGCTTCGTTTACAAAGACGAACTCATGAAAATCATCCGCAAGCCTGTCGAGCAGGTCTGGGTGGATCGACACGAGGCCACCCTCCCTGAAGACGAGGAAATCTCTCTCGACGACTGGGAGCGCGCCCTCAACTTTTCGCAAGTCTCAGCTCCTCTGGGCCAATACGACTCCGGGCTCGCCGAACGTTGGTGGGCCAAGGCCACCGATGAACGAACCCGACGCCTCACCGAGGCCGCCATCATTTATCGCGCCGCACAAAAACTCGAAGAAGATCAACAGGAAGACTTCATCGAATCCCTGCCGGATGAAAAAGGCGAAGCCCGCGAGCTGGCCCTGAAACTTCTCGAAACCAAACCCAGCGAAAATCTCAACGCCGAGGGCAACCTTCGGCTCATGAGCTCCCTGAAGCCGACGGAAACCTTCATGCTCACCATGAAGCTGGCCTTTTTTGCCGGAATCATCGTCTCCTTTCCCTTCCTCCTCTATTTTCTCCTCCAATTCATCGTTCCGGGCCTCAAGGCCGAAGAACGCAAAGCCCTCTGGCCTGCTCTTTTGATTGGCTTCGGACTCTTTCTCGGTGGCGTCCTTTTCGCCTACTTCTTCGTCCTGCCGAACGTCCTGACCTTCTTCTACGAATGGGGCAAGGACATGGGAATTTCCAATGACTGGCGAATCGGCTACTACATCTCTTTTGCCACCACCTTCGTCCTCATCTTTGGCCTGGCCTTCGAACTTCCCGTCGTCGTGATGACCCTCGTGAAAATCGGGCTCCTGAGTCACAGCATGATGCGGGAGACCCGCTCTTACGCGATTCTAGCCATCTTTGTCATTGCGGCCCTCATCACGCCGACTCCGGACATGATGACCCTTTCCCTCCTCGGCGTTCCAATGGTGATCCTATACGAAATCTGTATTTGGCTCTCCTACTTCCACGAGAAAAAAGTCAGTCGCAGGGAAGCGGAAGAGGAAGAGGAACGCATGAAAACCCTCTTGTCCGACCCCGAAGACAGCGAAGACAGCGATGATCCGGAAGATGATCCACATCATGATGACGAGCACGATCCACACTATCACGATGAGCACTATCATGAGCACGATCCACATCATGATGACGAGCACCTCGACCTCACCGAAGAGGATGAACATGAGGACATCAGTGACGACCACATGGACTATCCGGGCGAGCATCATTCGCCCGAGGAGGATCCCAACTACGACCCGCTTCTCCCCGACGAAGACATTCCCGACGAGGAAAAAGACCGTAAGTGATTCTGGTCAAAGGCTCGCTTTCCCCATACCTCTCGGGGCATGCAATCGATGACGGGATTTGGCCGCGCTGAACACGCAAGCGAAGGAATCATCGCCCGCGTGGAAATCGCGACGGTGAACCGAAAGCAGGCGGACATTCACTTCAGTCTCCCGCGGGAGCTGGGCGAACTTGAAGCGGGATTAAAAAAGACCGTTCTGGGTGCGGTCTCCCGTGGCCGGGTCAACATCTCCATCAATTTGGAGCGGGCCTCAGGGAGTGAAGAAGGTCTCAATCTTGATACAAATCGGGCAAAAGCACTCGAAGCGGCTTTTAACGAACTCTCCGACATCCTCAACCGGGCGGTAAAGCTTGAGGCTTCCGACTTCCTCCGTGCCCCCGGCATCATCACCTATGAGGACTCCGGATGGGATACCGAAGAAGCGCGGGCTGCCATCGAACCAGCCCTGTCGTCCGCTCTGGAGAACCTCGTTGTGATGAGAACGGCCGAGGGAAACGACCTCAAGACAGATCTCCTCGCCCGTCTCATCATTCTGGAAGATCACGCCAAGGTCATCGCCGCGACCACCCCCAAAATCGTCATCCGACAGCGGGAACTCCTTCACAATCGCCTTCGTGATGCCGGCATTGACCTCGATCTCAATGACGAACGCCTTTTGAAAGAGATCGCCATTTTCGCTGAGCGCTGTGACATCTCGGAAGAAGCCACCAGACTCGAGTCACACATCGGTCGTTTCCGCGAATATCTCGATTCCGATGAACCCGTCGGTCGCTCGCTTGACTTCCTGTGTCAGGAAATTAACCGTGAATTCAATACCATTGGTTCAAAAGCCAACGATTCCGGCATCGGTCAAAACGTGGTCGGAGCCAAAACAGAACTCGAAAAAATCCGCGAGCAGGTTCAGAATATCGAATAGCGATGGATTCCGGCCCTCTTCCTCTTCTCTTTACCACGTTTGCAGTTGGCGCAGCTTTTCTCCTCTCCTGTGGCACTCCAGCGGAAGCCCCTCCTTCCGCCCAGTTCCATCGAAGTTCTCTAAAGATCAATAAGGCCTTCATTCCCGAGGGCCGATACGGGCGACACAAGACCCGCTCGATGTCTCCTCGCTACATCACGCTCCATTCAACCCAAAACCGGGGTTCGGGAACAGGAGCCCGCACCCACGCCCGTCTCCTCCAGCGGGGTGGTTTGAAATCCAAACACAACTCTCTCGGATACCTCATCTGGCATTTCACGGTCGATGCCTACTCCATCTACCAAACGCTTCCCACCAACGAGCAAGGCCAGCACGCCGACTATGAGGGGACCGGCAACCGAAAATCCATCGGTATCGAGATGTGCGAAAACCGTGGCAACTCCCGCTCCGCCACTCTCGACCGCACCGCCCGGCTCACCGCCGAACTCATGCGCCGCCACAACATTCCTCTCCGTAACGTCATACCCCACCGGCATTGGCGCATGATCCGCTACTCGGACGGACGCGACCTGGGCCACAAGAATTGTCCTCATTTCCTCATGACGAACGGACGCCCGGGTTCAAAATGGCAGTCTTTTCTCACTAAAGTGAAGAGCTACCTCTAGGAG
>ERZ887942.551-NODE-551-length-30279-cov-27.147267_pt1 | contig 30279 bp, 23 predicted proteins | sample MGYA00521099_ERZ887942 | MGnify/ENA primary metagenome ERZ887942 (study PRJEB32303, sample SAMEA104408605) | aquatic metagenome | biome: Brackish water; feature: Pelagic; material: water | place: Baltic Sea | collected 2014-06-07T06:48:00 | depth 16,251 m ...
AATGTCTGTAGGTGAGGTTAGCTGAAAGGTAACCCCATTGTCAGTAGGGTGAAGGCGCGTTGAAACTTGGAAGGAAATATGAGTTATCTCAAGTGCCCTGACTGAGTGATACCCGACGCGGGACCACAGAAGGTGATGCAACAACAACTAAGGCTGACGCAATGCCCTCTTTAAGCTTCAAATGGGCAGGAATAGGAGGGAGTTTAGGGAATCAACGCAATCCAAGGGGTCACGATGTCGGTCTGATTTAGTTCATTACGCCTGAGGCTCATAGGGCAACACGCGTCTGTGGTGATTTGGGGATTCAGACGCCCCTAGCTGCCTTTGGGCGGCTGCTTCATTGCTTCAAGCCAGGTGCGCAGGATCCTGCTAACGCGGTCATCGAGTTCATTCGGCTTGATTCCAACTCGCTTGGCGTAGGGTAAGCGGAAGATTCGATAGCCCCGCAAAAAGGAAGAGAGTGCCACTTGTAATGCGTCAAGATCATGACCTTTATCAATGTCGCCATCGATGACGTCCTGACGCAGTTGGCTGAGTTGTCCCTCGTACAGCGGCATTGGATCAACCGCATCATCGCCATCCAGCACGAGCAGCGCGCGTAGCATACTGTCGTTGCTATCATTGCTGGCGTTCGAGGCAAAAGCTCGGAGCCTTCTTGCGACGAATCCGGCTTCTGCTTTGCTTTTCGTATAAGCGTTTACGAATGCGTTAAATCGTCGATTGATGGCGGCGCGCAGGAGATCTTGTCTTGATCCGAAATAATGATAAATGTTGCCCCGGTTAACGCCTGCGCCCTCAGCAACTTGACGAAGATTAAGTCCAGCCAGCACGCCGTTTTTCTGGATGAGCTCAAGGGCAACTTCGATCAGGCGTCGCTCAGTTTCGGCCCGGCCTCGATTTTGTTTTATGGCTTTGTTGGATTGTGAATCTTTCATTGTGTTGGGCAGTGCCGCTCCCTGTATGTGTCTGACTTGCGGGATGCTTGTCAGAGCGTTAACATCTTGCCAGCAAAGTTTAGCATAGTGCTAAATTAATTGCCTCGGTTGCTTTGCGAGTAACTGCTAAGGCTCAGATTAATCAAGGTCCACATCATGACAACCAATGACCTCTGCGCCGCACTCATGCGCGCGCGTATAAGACGAACACGGTTCAGGCTATCGCAAGCAGCCTTGATGTGTCTTTTCTTGGTCAGTTGCGGTGGTGGTAACGAGCAGACCGCGGCGCAGCGCGCGGCCATTGGGCAAGGTGTTTTTGCAACAGAGCATACAATAATTGATCGTCGCTCTGGTTCAAAAGTGAATTTGGGATTGGCCGACAAGCCGCCCGCTAACCCAGAGCGCAATGCCTATTTCGGTGACCTACATGTCCACACGAAATATTCATTTGATGCTTATGCCTTCGGGACATTGGCCAGCCCCTATGACGCCTATCGATTTGCTAAGGGTCAAGCCATTAAGCACCCCGCGGGCTTTGACATTCAGTTGCAAGCGCCGCTGGACTTTTATGGCGTGACCGACCACGGGTTTTTTATGGGTGTTTCCCCGGTTGCGGCTGATACGAGCACTGAATTTTCTAAATACGCCTTTGCAAAAGTTGTTCACGATCTTAATGCACCGGACAACATGGATCGGTGGAGTACGCTGGACCGAATGCGCAGCTTCGGTCTTGCGCGAGCCTTGGCGCTGGCGATTGTCGACGGAGAAGTTAGTCCTGAGGAACCATTGGCCATTACGCGTAACGCATGGGCGGATGCCATTAATGCCGCGGATGAGCACTACAATCCCGGCCACTTCACGACCTTTGTCGCTTATGAATACTCAACCACAGCGGATGACAATGGAAGCCTGCACCGCAATGTGATTTTTGAAAGCAGCGACCGGGTACCCGAGGTGCCCTTTTCCCGTATGCACTCAAGAAACCCCGAGGATCTTTGGGATTGGATGGATACGCTGAGAGCTGCTGGTGTCGAATCGTTGGCTATTCCGCATAACGCCAATAAATCAAATGGTCATATGTTTAAGTTGTTTGATTGGGCCGGCGACCCTATCGATGACGAGTATGCGGTGAAACGTATTCGCAACGAACCGTTGGTTGAAATCACCCAGATCAAGGGTACGTCTGAAACACATCCAGCATTATCCAGTCGCGATGAATGGGCGGGCTTTGAACTGGTGAGCACAAGAGGCGTTGGAATGGGTAAGCCTGTGGCGAGTAAACCTGAAGGCAGTTACGTGCGAGAAGCCTTGCGCCATGGTCTGGAAATGCAAGCGCAAGGTGTGACCAATCCCTTTGCGTTTGGTTTTATTGGCTCCAGCGATACGCATACAGCGGCCTCACAAAATGATGAGTCAAACTTTTCATCCAAGATCGGCCTCTTGTCGGCCGATGCGCAAGTGCGAGGCTCTGTTCCTTTCGGCTTTTTAGAAAGCCTGTTGATTGGCTTTCTGCCGGGCCAAAGCGTCGCCGAAGTTGACGGCGAACGTTATCTGGGTAGTCAGCAGACAGAATTTGGCGCGTCGGGATTGGCAGCGGTATGGGCAGAAGAAAATACTCGGCAGTCGATCTATGCCGCACTGCGTCGTAAAGAAACCTTTGCGACCTCTGGACCCAGAATGCGCCTGCGATTGTTTGCTGGCTATGATTTACCGGCAGACTTAACACAAAGCCCAGATGGGGTGGCTTATGCCTATGCAAACGGCGTCCCGATGGGTGCTAATCTTGAAGCGGCTTCTAGTTCGAATGCTACAAATGCACCGCGTTTTGCTGTCTGGGCGCAAGCTGATGCCAATAGTGCGCCGTTACAACGACTGCAGATCATCAAAGGTTGGATCGACGCGGCAGGCAACACCCATGAAGACGTGATTGATGTGGCGTGTGCGGATGGTGTCGCGGTGAATCCGGAGATCAATCGTTGCCCAGACAATGGGGCCACGGTTAACTTAAGTGATTGCAGCTATCGGGCAAAAACCGGTAGCACTGAGCTGAATACCACCTGGTCAGATCCAAACTTCGACGCTAGCGAGCGTGCTTTTTATTATGCCCGAGTGCTTGAAAATCCGACCTGCCGATGGAATACGTGGGATGCGATTCGGGCAGGCACCCAGCCGCGCTCTGATCTGGCCGCGACCCTCCAGGAACGGGCTTGGTCTTCGCCAATCCAGTACGTGCCGGTTGCCGCCGGAGTCAAGGAAGCAATCCCAGCAAGGAAATAATGATCATGAAAACCTTAAAATTTAGAGCAAGTTGCTTAGCGGTGATCACCATGGGGTTACTCTTGGCGTCCTGTTCCGATGACCCGAATTTGAGTCTTCCTGAAGATCTGCACGCCAACGAACGTGTGATTGCCGCGACTGCTGATTTTGATGCTCAGTCCGCAGGTCAAAGCATTGTCCGGGGCTGGAATGTAAAAGTGTTTGAAACAGAAACCGAACTCCTCCTGCGTGAGCAATCGCCGTCCGCCACCACAAGCAGTAAACCGCCTGCGGTCTCTGTTAAAAAACCGATAGAACGCAAAGCTTACTTTGGTGATTTGCATGTGCATACCACTTACTCGTTCGATGGTTATGCCTTTGGTACGCTGGCCACACCGTATGATGCCTATCGTTTTGCGAGGGGTGAGGCGATTGCAAACCCTGCAGGTTTCAACATGCAGCTCACAAGACCGATGGACTTCTACGCCGTGACCGATCATGCAATGTTCTTGGGTGTGGTCAAGGCAGCTGCCGATACCAGCACGCAATTTTCAAAAAATGAATTCTCAGCGCCCTATCATGGGCTCAATGCACCTGAAAATATGGGCGCGGGCCTGCTTAGCATATTGAATCGTCTTAATACGTTCTCGTCGTTCTTGTCTGAGGCTGTGACGCAGACCGCCTCCGGTAAACTCGATCGCGATGAAGTGCTTGGCGTGGTGAGGAGTGCTTGGCGTGATTCAATTGATGCGGCAGATCAGTTTAATGATCCTGGTCGCTTCACCACCTTTGCCGCCTACGAATATACTTCCAGTACTGCCGATATGGGCAACTTACACCGCAATGTCATTTTCAAAGGAACCGGCCAACTACCCCGAGAGCCATTCTCTCGGTTCCATTCTGTTAACCCGGAAGATCTTTGGCAATGGATGGATGACCTTCGAGCGAAAGGCGTTGAAAGTTTAGCCATCCCGCACAATTCCAACGGATCAAACGGACAGATGTTCAAACTTGCTGATTGGGCCGGTGATCCGCTAGATGAGGCTTATGCAGCGCAGCGCATCCGAAATGAACCCATTGTGGAAATCACCCAAATTAAGGGAACGTCGGAGACTCACCCGGTTTTATCATCGCGGGATGAATGGGCCGGTTTTGAAATTATGCCCTACCGGATCGCGACCAGTGCCTTAAGTCAGATGGAGGGCTCATACGCTCGAGAAGCGTTGTTAAACGGTATTGCACTGGGGCAGCAGGGCATCACAAATCCTTATCAGTTCGGCTTTATCGGCTCGAGCGATACCCACTCAGCCGCAAGTCAAAATAAGGAGTCAGACTTCGTTTCAAAGCTGGGCCTGATCTCAAGTACGGGCGAACAACGAGGCTCGTTGCCGCAAACGGGTCTTTCCGGCGAAATGAACTACCTGGTGCTGAAAGCGCTGGGGCGCGGCAATTCGCGATTGAGAATTAACGGCGATATCTATACCGCCGGGGCTGCCCCAACGTATGGGGCGTCGGGGTTGGCCGCAGCTTGGGCCGAAGAGAATACGCGGGAGTCGCTTTACGGTGCCTTTCGCAGAAAAGAAGTGTTTGCGACGTCTGGGCCGCGGATGCAGATCCGTCTATTTGCAGGGTTTGGTTTTGATGAGGACATGCTGACAGCAGCCGATGGCATTGAGCGGGCGTATGCTGGCGGTGTCACGATGGGCGGCGTACTGTCGGCGGTGAATCCAGCTGGCGGCGAGGCGGTCAATGCGGGCGCAACGCCCAGTTTCCTAGTGATGGCGGCGGCCGATGCTGAGAGCGCACCGTTGCAACGTCTGCAAGTTGTCAAAGGCTGGGTCGATGCAGAAGGTACTCACGAAGCGGTTGTTGACGTTGCTTGTGCCGGGGGCGCTGTTGTTAATCCAGACACAAATCGATGCCCCGACAATGGTGCAGAGGTTGATATCCGGAATTGCGCAATTAACGCTGAAACAGGCGCAGGACAGCTGTCAGCTTTGTGGCGAGATCCTGAGTTCAATCCAAATCAACGAGCTTTTTATTACGCCCGCGTCATAGAGAATCCGACCTGCCGCTGGTCAACCTGGGACGCAATTCGAGCAGGCGTTGCACCGCGGCCGGATCTGCCCTCGACCGTGCAAGAACGGGCCTGGTCATCGCCGATCCATTACCTGCCAGAATAATCTCATGTCTAAGCGGTTGTCATTGGCAAGGATGAGCGCATGAGCTGGTTTGCTCGCGTGCATAAACCATGGCTGCATTTTGTGGTGTTGGGGCTGGTATTTTATCAATTGCAGTCGGTACTCTTTCCAGAACCGAAGGTGGTGATTGGACCGTTGAGCGAGGCGCGAATTGCAACGCTTGAGCAGCAGTGGCGCGCCAGTACCGGTCGAAAACCGAGTCCGGAACAAATCGCAAGGTATGTCGCGGTCGAGCTTGATCGCGATATGCTGCTTCAGCGCGCCATTGATCTTGAATTTCATCTGCATGACGCGATCGTTTTCCAGCGACTTGTTCGCAATATGGGGTTTATTCAATTAGCGGAAAACAAAACGGATCCTGAGCTATTTCACCAGGCCATCACGATGCGCATGCATCTTGCTGACGAAGTTGTAAAGCGGCGGTTAATACAGCTGATGGAGCAGCGGTTACTGGTTGATGCGCCGCCAAGCAAGCCGAGTGTTGAAGATATCGAAGCAGCTTTCATTCAAAGGCGGCAAGCGCTGCGACATCCGCCGCAGTATTCGATTGAGCATGTTTTTTTTGCGCCCGAGCGCGAGCAAGACGTGGCATCTGTTGTTACCGAAATTACGGAACAAAGGTTGAGTGCGCGGGCAGCCCGACAACTCGGCTCGCCATTTTTGCAGGGCTATCAGTTCGTGGAACAAACACCCGATCAACTCGCCCGAAATTTCGGTGACCGTTTTGTCATGGGTTTACAAAAAGCCCTGCAAGAATCGCGAAGCGCGGCGGAATCTGGCGATGGCCGATGGTTAGGGCCGATACGCTCAGTCTACGGCCTTCATTACGTATGGTTGTCTCGGTTTGAACCTGCCCGGGATGCCGAACTAAAAGAGGTTGAACAACAGCTTCGCGTCGATCTCGAGTATGCCGCAGGTAAGCAAGCGTTGCAGTGCGCCATTGCGGCGCTAAGACTTGAATTTGAGGTTCGCGGCAGGACGCTGCAAGACGCCGATGAAGCCGGCAGGTGCGGATGACAAGCGCATCGCTAATACGTTTTGCACTGGCGCTATTGATGCTGCTGCTCCATACCAGCATGGCAGAAGCCCATCGGTTCGCGCCATCACTGTTAAAACTGACGCAAACTGCTGAGGCCACCTATAACGTAGTCTGGAAAACGCCAACAGAAGCTTTGTCTGCAATTGCGATGCAACCGAGTTGGCCTGCAGGCTGTCGGATGGTTGCTGAAAATCCCGTTCTGCGCGAAGGGACCGGTACGGTTTCAAGTTGGACGCTGGATTGTGGATCACTTGGCGAAGCAGGTCTTGTGGGTGAGAAGCTGGGTGTTGTGGGTCTGGCGGAGAATCAAGCTTCGGCCATGGTGATGCTCTCTCTAAGCGATGGACGTCGTTATCAAAGCGTTGTGAACGCTGAGACGCCAGATTTTTTGGTGCCTGCTCAGCCAAGTCAAACGAGGATCATGACCGAATACTCAGTGTTGGGTACAGAACATATCTGGGGCGGTACCGATCATCTTATGTTTGTCTTGGGCTTACTGCTGCTGGTGGGCGGGGGCAGGCGTTTGCTGTGGACCATTACGGCCTTCACGGTAGGGCATAGCGTAACACTGGCCTTGGTCACGCTGGGATTGCTTTCCTACCCTGTCGCTTTGGTCGAATTTGTCATAGCGCTGAGCATCTTTATATTAGCGCTCGAGCTAACCCGAACCCGAGGGGTGGGTTCTATTCAGGATTTAAGTTTATTCAAACGGCACCCCTGGTGGCTGGCGGGCGGCTTTGGGCTGCTCCATGGTATGGGGTTTGCGGGTGCATTGGCGGACATTGGCTTGCCCCAGAGCAATGTGCCACTGGCCCTGTTGTTTTTTAATATCGGGATCGAGGTAGGGCAAATCGCATTTGTGTTGCTGCTGTTGGGGGGCTGGTGGTTGTTCAACCAAGCGCTCGCAATCAGCGCGGTAACGGTAAATCGCACGCGCTTAGTTTTGATCCCGGTTTATGTGCTTGGCGGGCTATCCGCTATGTGGTGTATCGAACGTGGCATAGCGCTTGTCAGTTGATGTCAGTGTGCGGGTTGGCGCCGATGCCATGCGATCAGGTTCGATATTTTGCTGGCTAAAAAGTAAACAATGATGAAAGGCGTCGCATGAAATTAAACAATAAAGTGCTAAGCAGTATCGTGGCCATTGGGTTGGTCCTTGGGTTGACCACCGCCTGGGCAGATGATCATGCAGCCTCGTCTGGCCTCGTTGGCACATGGGCGCTGGAGGTCAGCGCGATGCGCGGCATCCAGTATCTGACTTTAGAGGTGATAGAAGAGGCGGGCGGCTATGGCGGCGTTGTTACGGGACGACGGGGACCGGTCATCATTGAGGCGATACAGGTTAAAGGCCGTGCTTTCAGCTTTCGGCAAAAGGTGACGAGCCCGATGGGCAAAATAGAACTACTCTACACGGGTCAAATTGATACGGACCGAATGCAAGGTGAGATGCAGACCCCGCGTGGGGCCATCATGTTTACCGGTAAACGCACGCAATAGGACCGAATGGCTGGTTTGTGAAATCCTGCTTTACCGATACGAGATCCCGGGCGACGCTTCAATTTTTGCGTTATGCAGATCAAGAGGTCTTGATGACCGGCACTGGGATCCCGACGACTCGTGGCACTTGCTACGAGGGCGTTTTAACCGTACTTGCGCCCGAACGGATACACCTTAAAACGATGACTGTTCAAGACCGGTTAAAATAAAGATAATCGAAAGATTGATCTGCCGTGAAAATTAACACCATCCATCACAGAGAGCGTTCCAGCGACAATGACTGAAATAACACCAGAACAGCGCGACGCGCCTATCTTTAAAACCTTTGGCGAACTGTTCAGTGCGGGTTTTTCGCTTGATACCACTACTTGGGTCTTTATTGTGGCCGTTCATATCGCGGCGGTCGTTTTGGGCGCGTGGCTAATCTTTGTCGCGCCGAACACATGGGGTTTGATTGCTGCTGGCTGGATCGTCGGACACTTTATCCTCGGCTCCCTGTCCACCACGGTCTACAGTCATCGCTTGATCACCCATAACGCGGTCAAGAATGTGTCGGTCCCAGTGCACCTTTTTTTCTGTTTTTTTGGACAAGTGCTTAGCGTACAAGGCAGTGTTCGCCGTTGGTCAGCCAATCATGTGCTGCACCATGGGGTAGACCGTCACGGTAAAAAAGAACTGGATCCTTACAGTGCGACTTGGTTCCCCGACACGCTGCGTAACTTTCTTTGGTCTCATATGCTGTCGCATATGTTTAACCACCCGGAGTCTGACGCGTATTTGCGGGCACATAACGCGCAACGTCACCCGATTATTATGCTGCAAGATCAGTACTACGGCTTGCTGATCACGTTCTGGATATTTCTCTTCCCCATGGGGCTAGGATACGCCCTGGGTGCTTGGCTTGGCCTCTTTGCGTTGCTGACGGGTTCAATCGTTGGGACCGTCTTGGTGCAGCACAACACGTGGACGGTCAACAGCGTTACCCATTTGTGGGGTTGGACAAAGGGGGTGAAAAGCTCTGCAGTCAATAATTTTATTTGGCTCGGGCCCTTGGGCGAGGGCAATCATCACGGTGATCACCATGATTTTCCGAGAGACTATCGGAACGGATTTGGCTGGTCGGGTTGGGCGCTTGATCCAACTCGGTACATTATATTACTGCTGCGAGGCCTAGGGTTAGTGAACGGCTTAAAGCGCGCCAATCGCCGTGACGAAGCTGAAATTATCGCGGCGCGTAAGCTTGCGAGTATTGATCAACTGAAATCGTTGAATCAGGATGCCGCGCTACTGTACGCGCATTTAGAGGCCAGGGTCATGGCGTTGCGGCAGGACTGGCTCGAGGCAGTAACCCGATGGGAAACGTTGCGCAAGGAATCTAAGTTGATGCAGCAAGCCAATGCGAGCCGCGCAGAACTGACGCAAGACCTTCGTCAAGCCAAAGCGCTGGTCAAGGCGCGCAAAGAAGCATTCTTTGCCGCCGTCGAGCAGCTCCATTATCGAGCGCTCAGCTATACCCTTTAAATGCGACCGATGATGGATCCAGCCGGCGTTAAAACCAAAAGAAGAATAAAAACTAAGGCTCTGGCTGAATCATTCGGGCCAACGGATTGCTAGTTCTCTGGACGTTTTAAGGGCAGTGAGTCACGAGCCAGATCGCTGAGATCTTGTCCGCTGGACCCATTTTTAAATTGATCACGTCGATTGGAATACGAGACATTGAGTGGATACCAACCCTCCTAAGGGCCGGCTGTCGCGGTCTCCCCCAGAGTGTCGTAGTGCGTTTTGAACTTACCGCCGGTGTTTTAGGCGGCAAAAAAGGATAAGGGAGTTTCCCCGGTACGAGCTGCTGAGCCGCGTCCCCTCTGCATAGAGATAGTTGGGCCGGACGACATTCGCGGCGTTTAAAAGCCGCGAATTTTGCTCGGGGCGCTTTCGTCTTAAAGTTAAATTGCGCCAAGAATCTTGCTGATATTCTTTCGGAACTTTTCGCCAAAGGGCGGACGCGCCCCAATGATAGGCAAGACATCGATCATGGTTTGGCTGTAAATTGCGCGGGCGTGGCTCAGGCTTCTAAACCCTTCCGGGCCGTGATAGGCGCCCATGCCAGAGGCACCGACACCTCCAAAAGGCAGATCTTCTTGCACATAGTGCAGCGTAATATCATTGATGCAAACGCCACCACTTTGCACGCGATTTAGTAAATAGGCCTGCTCCGTTTTATCTTTTCCGAAGTAGTACAGGGCAAGCGGATTTCGGCGGGGTTCAATCATATCGGGCACTTCCGCCACGTCAGAATAGGTCATCACAGGAAGGATTGGGCCGAATATTTCTTCCTGCATAACCAACATGTCGTCATTGACGTTTTGAAGAATGTGCAAAGGCATGCGTCGATTGCCCGCAGACGCACGCGTTTGATCAGCACCAACAATCGTGAGTTTGGCCCCCTTGGCAACGGCGTCATCAAGGTAGCTCTGCAACCTGGCGAAGTGCGTTTCGTTGATAATACCCGCGTAATCCTCGTTTTCGGTGATATTCGGATACATTGATTGCGCCTCGTGAACCACCCGCGCTATAAGCTGCGCTTCCAGCGCCTTCGGCACGATAACGTAGTCTGGCGACAGACATAATTGACCCCCATTTAAAAGCTTACCGAATGTCAGGCGAGTTCCGGCCAGATCAAGCTTTGCGCTACGCCCAATGACGACAGGTGACTTACCGCCAAGTTCAAGCGTCACGGGAACTAGGTTTTTCGAGGCTGATTGCATTACCTTTGCTCCGATATTAGTGGAGCCGGTAAACAGAAGGTGATCGAAAGGCAGCGCCGCAAATTTTTGACTAATCTCTGCGCCGCCGGTTACGACTGCGACTTCATCCTCGGGGAAATATTTGGGGACAATTTCGGCGAACAATGCCGCAGTTTCTGGAACGAACTCAGAAGGTTTCAGTATCGCTCGGTTGCCGGCAGCCAGCGCACTGGTTAGAGGCGCAACCGTCAGGCCGAAGGGCAGGTTCCAAGGCGAAATGATGCCCACAACGCCCTTTGGGAAATGCTGGACCTGGCCCTTGCCGCCCAAAAAGTTCATCGGTTTATTGGTTTTTCGTTTTTCGGGTTTCATCCACTGTTTTAAATGCTTCATCGAATAGTCGATGGCTTCGACCTTTGACGCGAATTCTGAGAACAAACTAAATTCATAGGATCGTGCACCACCAAATTCACGTTTGGTTGTTTTTGCAAACGCCGTTTTATTCTCAACAATCAGCGCCTTGAGCCGCTTTAGACGGTCAATCCGGGTTGCGTAGGTGACCTCACCCTCAGCCCGGAACTGACTTCTCTGGCGCGCAACTAATGCGTTCAGGTTCTGACCGGCCAATTCAGTGACGTTGTTGTGTTCTGCAATGCTCATTGTGTCTCTCTTAAATTGCGCTGGGGTTCAGCGGGTTAGAAATTCGTTTTGGGGGTGGGGTTCGATTCGCTGCTAGATACCTGTTTCTGCACGGATGCCTTCGATGATGCGAACAGCGTTTTTAACGAAGAGCGGCTCAGACGCAAAACTGCCAATTAGGTCCTGAATATCTTCTGGCAGCGCCTCGTTATCTAATGCCGGGCCCTGGTCCGACCGCGTCGCACCAATCAGGAGAACGCCCATTGTTTTGACAACCTCTGTGGCTTGCGCTGCATTCAAACTGAGTGACGTTGATGTGGGGGCCGCAATAGCCGCTACCTGGCGTTGAAACACGCGTTTCGACTCAATCAGGCTCGCGATCGCAACATTGTGTTCAATGACGTGTTCGAGTCTGATGAGTAGCGGTATAAAAGCGCCATCCGCCATGGCCGTTGTATAGAGCATCTGGGCATAGGCTTTGCTCGTCATGTCGCTTGATAAGTGGCTGATGAAAACTTCGCTCCAGCGAATGAGGCTTTGCTCATAAAGGGTTAGAAAAAGCGCTTCCCGTGTTTTGAAGTAAAGATAGAGCGTGCCCTTGACTAACCCGGTTTTCTTGGCGAGTTGCGCCATAGAGAACGCCTCGAAGCCAACCTCAAGGAAGTACGTTTCGGCGGCCATCAGGACGGCTTGCCGCCGTAGCGCCTTTTGTTCATTGCTTCTTGCTCTTTGATTAATGGCAACGACTGAAGGCACAGGTGTCCCCCTTAGAGTTTCATGTGATGGCTCGTTTCGGTTGGTTATCCGTCGTTGAGCTATAAATGACCAGTGGTTATTTATATAACTGACTGGTGGTCATTACAAGGCTTTTTTTCACGGGCCACTCAACAACCGATATGGCTTAAGCTTGCTGGCGTCAACCTGGCAACAGATTGTCTTGGCAAGACAGGCAGGGAGCTTCCATGCAATCGCGCTTTCTAGTCTAGAAAAGCGCTTAGCCCGGAGGTCAATATCGGATTATTGGACGCGCCTCTAATGGCTTTAAACTAGTTTAAAAACGCGCGATGCCCTGGTTGCAGCGACCCGAGACGCGTGGAAACCGCTTTTGCGACGGCAATCTTTTCCTTTGTTTGGTTTGATGAGGCGTTCAGAACCCATCCTTCATCGCCAATAAACGTGTTGTCTTGGAATCAATAGGTGTCTTTAGGGCTGGACTCGTTTGAACGCAATGTTAAAAAATGTCCAAGTCATGGGGATAACCCGCGCCAATCGTTGCGTCTTTGGCAATGACGCTGTTAGGGGGCTTAGTTCAGAGGAACAAGGATTGCGGGACATAAGCCTCGGACAGCATTAGAGACATAGAGGCCCTCGGCTTTGGACAGATCTTGAACGCTCAGAACCCGCTCTTTTGCTGCGCCGAGTGCCAGGAGGTGTTCTCGATAAACGCCGGGCAATAAGCCAGAGGGTAGCGCGGGCGTATACAAAACGCCCTGTATCTTGAGGTAAAGGTTGAAGATGGTGGTTTCAGTGATCTCGTTGTCTTCATTGAATAAAATCACATCGTCGATATCGAGTCGCGCGCCGCGATTTTGATCATAGAGGGTTCGTTGAGTTGTTTTGGTTCGCAGGCGGAAATCTTCGCGCTGGATTGGCGCATCCGCCAGGGCTAAGCGGAACACCGTTTTGATGGGTGGGAAATCATTTGATTCGAGGCTTAGCCTGCCCGAGCGATCAGCCAGTAATCGCAATTTTCTTTTTTCAGTGGCTGAAAAGCACTGAACAAGTTCCTTGGCCTGGGTCGGGTTAAGAGGGTAGGCATGGGTGCTTGCTGCGGCAATGAGCCGGTTAATATGACGGTCCAACAGCACAACACCGTCTCTGGGATCATATTTCATTGTTTCAAGCAGCATCGGGCTGACGCCGTTGAGGAGCTTCGATTTATCGAGCGACTCTTGCCATTCTGAGAGGGGAGCTGAATCCCAAACAATGCCACCGCCGATACCATAGCTTGCCGAACGGGTATCGGTGTCCAGGACGAGGGTCCGAATTGCGACACTAAACCGCATTGAACGATCTGGTTTGAGAACGCCAATGCAGCCGGTATAAACACCTCTTGCGTCATCTTCTAGCGCGTTGATGATCTCCATGGTGCGCTTTTTGGGCGCGCCGGTGATCGAGGCACAAGGGAACAAGGTGGATAAAATATCAGAGAACCGGGCTTCTGTTTTTCCGCTAACGCTGGAGGTTTGTTGCCAGACGGTAGGCAAGCTTTCAATGGCGAATAAGTTATCGGCTGTGATCGTGCCCGGCTGACAAATTCTGCCAAGATCGTTTCGGATCATGTCGACGATCATAATATTTTCAGAGCGGTCTTTCTCTGAGCTTTCTAACGCATGCTTATTCGCAAGATCTTCTTCGGCATTAACGGCTCTGGGCGCGGTTCCTTTCATAGGCTGGGTTGTGATTTGATCTCCATCCAAACAGAAAAACAATTCGGGCGATACCGAGGCAATCGCGAGATCGTTTAACTGCAGAAAGGCAGCATAGGCAGTGGGTTGCGCATCATATAGGGTCGCGAACAGATCAAGTGGTTCGCCCTCGTAGGTGCCTTGAAGGGTGTGGGTTAAATTAACCTGATAGCTCTCTCCATGGGCCAGCAGCGTTTTTATTGCCTGTATTTTGCTGCTGTATTGCTCGCAAGACATAACGGGGCGAAGCCAAACGGCGCTTGGCTTGTTTGATGGCAGCGTCGTCAGGCGCTGGCAGGACGTGAAGATGCCAAAGACGGCTAAGGGCCGCGTACTGGGATGCACCGTCAAGCTTGTGTCCAAGGCCGATGCCGCCTCATAAGCGACATACCCAACGCATTGGTAGCCTTGCTGGGTTGCCGTTTCGACTTGATCTAGAACGGACCGGACTTCCTCAGCCTTGGTTGCGATCAAGACAGCCAGGGGGTTGTCAAAAAACTCCCAGCCGGTATTCGCTTGATCTCTGATAAAACATTGCATGCGTTTGCCTACGTTTCACAATTTCAGTTCTGCTGGGTCCTGGGCCGATTAGCCGTCCGATGTGCCGCGGTATGATAAACAATAATCTGAGATCCCAGTAGCGGTGCCCGCTGAGTTGATCAATCGTTTCTTGAAGCACGGGGCATTACGGGAGCCGCGTCGATTATCGATAGGCCAGAAAAGGACTTACCCATTGGGGTTTAAGCGTATTGGCGATTTTGGTCATGAAAACGAGCTGGATTTGAACTCGCAAGTCGCTGGGTATTGGTAAACAAAAGTGGGCTACAGCGTCATCCATGATCGCGTCTTGTGATTCAATCGAAAGCGCGGTGCTAACAGCCTACGCTAACAGCTAAATGAAGGGGATTGTCGCTTATGAGGCACGCGACGATTGCAATGAGTTCGATCACAACTGGCGTGCTTTTAAGGTCTCAAACCGTTATTTTGAAAAAGCAGGTCACGTCTGTCTTTTAAAGTTGGCGTCCGCCAATGCCGCCACGACCCTCATCGAACCCTCAGCAATTTATTCAGCAAGCACCCGTGCTGCAAGTCCAACACGTCTTAGAAACCGTGCATTTTTATCAAGATGTCCTGGGGTTTCACTGTGACTACCGAACAGAAACCTACGGGGTGGTTTGGCGAGATAATGCTGCCCTGCATTTCACGCAAGGTGCGTCGGCGCAGCATGGCGTAAAACACTTTTTCTGGTTGATCGATGTGAATGCTTACTATGCGGAATTGATCAATAAGAAAGCGAAAATTACCCATGAGATCGGCGACAGAGATTACGGGATCCGCGACTTTGGTCTCGTTGATAATAATGGCTTCATCCTGATTTTTGGTCAGGATGTTGATTGAGCTCGGAGCGAGATGGGTGCCGTAAAGATCCGCCTAGGTTGATTGAATTGCCCAAAATAATGGCTTGCCTGCGCCTTGTTGAGGGTAACGCTAACCAACTGGATATTGGCAGTTTCCTCAGACTTGATGACCGCTCGTGATCAGCGGTTGAGGATTAGGTCCCGTAAGCCAGTGCTCGAGAGTATTTCAATCCAGTAGCCATCTGGATCCTTGATAAAGGCGAGGCCCTTCATGCTGCCATCATCCGGGCGTTTGACGAAGTCAACGCCGAGGGTGTCGAATCGCTCGCAGGCTTTGTAAACATCGGGTACAGAAATACCGATGTGGCCGAATCCTCGGGGTTCGTCATTACCGTTGTGGTAGCGGGCGGTGTCATCTGCTTCGGTTCCCCAGTTGTGGGTGAGCTCGAGCAACCCGGTCTGGTCAAAAATCCATTTTGCCCGTTCGGCCGGATCGGTTGGAATCGAACTGCTTGGATAACCCATAAAATACAGAGTGAACGACATCTCAGGGAAGTCGAACTGATCCAGCAATGTCATGCCCAGCACGTCTTGATAAAAGGCGAGAGATTGCTTTGGATCGGTGATCCGCAGCATGGTTTGGTTCAGGATGAAATCGCTTGTTGGGTTCATTAAAGGGATGCTCCGATATAGGGTTTTTAAATGGCGATTGTGACCGCTAAAGCCGCATTAGAGCCATCCTAACAACGACTTTAAACCGGCGCGACGCGCGCCAGCTTCGGCGATCTGGGCTCTGGTAGCGATTCGTAAAGAAGGTTTTTGAGTTCCTGCTGCGTCTCGCGGTGCTTAGGGTGATCCCAAAGGTTTGCGATCTGATCTGGGTCGTCATTTAAGTTATAGAGCTCGCCCTCGCTGCCATCATATAGATGGCTCGGCTCATAGCAGGTGATCAGCCAGCCATCCTTGTGACACAGGCTCTTAAGGTGCATATCGATTGGGCCATGTTCTGAATCCCATTCTGTGAGCTGGAACTGCCGGTCCTGCGCGTTGGCCTCATCGTTGGTTGTCGGCATCGAGGCGCCCTCGCAATAATCGGGTGGGGCGATACCTGCGATCTGGCAAAAGGTTTTGGCCAGGTCGACGTGCCCGACAGGCGCTTGGATCGTTGCGGGGGTGAGATTAGCGTTTTTAGCGGGCTGCCAAATCATTGGCAAACGCATAAGGGCATCAACATGATAGGGGCCCTTAAACATCAAGCCGAAATCACCCTGTAATTCGCCGTGGTCGGTGGTAAAGAAAATATCGGTTTGATCGATCAGGTTGTTCGTGGTTAACCAGGCGACAACCCGGCCCACTGCATCATCAATAAGCTCGTTTTCAATGTGGGTATAAGCGTTGATTTCCCGGATCTGGTCTGGGGTTAGACTTGCCGGAACAAAATCCCTTGGCGATTCAAGGTTGCTCCAGATCGTGCCCTCATAATAGCCTCGCCAATGCTTTGGCTTTTGATCGAGCAAGGCCAATCGCGCCTCGTGGGTGTCTCGGTAGAGTCTCGGCAAGGGCATGTCTCGCCAATCATGGCGATACAGTTCGCTCCTTGGAATGTCCCAAGGATGGTGCGGGTCTGGAAAACTCATCCAACAAAAGAACGGATTTTGATTCAACCCCGATAGCCAATTGATGGTTCGGTCGGCGACCCAATGGGTGTGGTACAGCTCGGTCGGCACGTCCATAGGCCAGACTTGCAGGGCGCCGGTTTCCCCGCGGCTCGCGGTGTTTTGACCTCGGTTGGTCACCATAGGGTAGAACTGATCCTTGTCGGTTTGATGCGATTGCATCCAAGCGTCGTAGTGAGAATGGCCTTCAAAAAAATGATTGGCCAGTTCCATATGATCGAATCCCCGATGCGGGCCGGTGCTGCCGAGCGCTGCCATCCGATTTTCGAAAAAATTTTCAGGCGCGCCAAGCCAGGGTTCAAAGTGTGCTTTACCCAGCAGGCCCGTTTGGTAGCCGTGTGCTTGTAAATGATGCGCGATGGTGGGCTCGTCTTCAGGCAGGCAGACCCCGTTCATCCAAACGCCATGGGATGCGACATGTTGCCCGGTCATGATGGTTGCGCGAGCCGGCATGCACACCACGTTTTGGTTGTGCGCGCGTTGGTAGTTAATGCCGTTGTTGGCCAATTGATCAATATTGGGGGTTCGTGCGATCGAGCCACCATTGCAGCCAAGCGCATCGAAGCGCATTTGATCTGTCGTGATGAATAAAATATTGCGCGGGGTTACGGGCATAAAAATCCTTGGCTTCAAGTGTTTTGAATGTGGGCTGACATGGGTCAGGGTTTGCCGCGCCAAACAAGGGCTTGATGCGCTCTGCTGCACCTGGCCCCGGGTCACCTTGCGCGCGGTGACGGTATTAATCAAGCCCTGTACGGTTCATTTTAAGCCTGAATGTGATTACATAAGGGCTCAATCTACCGACATTTAAAGGAGTTGCCGCAATGCACAATTTGGACGGTAAAGTAGCACTTGTAACCGGTGGCACGCGCGGTATTGGCAGAGGGATCGCCGAGGCTTTTCTGTCAGCAGGGGCATCGGTTGCCATTAATGGTCGGTCGGCGGAAAAGGGTGCGGCAACGATTCGAGAATGGTCTGCCGGGGATCGCGCCTTCTACATCGCTGGGGATGTAACCCAAAAGGAAGAAGTGGAAGCGATGGTTGATGCAACGCTTGCGCAGTTCGGCAGGATTGATATTTTGGTGAACAACGCCGGCGGCTCAACCGGTTTCGCGCCCATTCATGAACTCAGCGAAGCGGCCTGGCAAGAGGCCAGCGCATGGATTTTAGATTCCTGCTTTTGGGCCACCCGTCGCGTGCTACCCGATATGCTGCAACGCCAGTGGGGTCGGATTATCAACGTGTCCTCGGTCGAAGGCAGCCAGGCGAGCAAAAAAAATGTGTCGCACTACATTACCTTCAAGCATGCCATGAACGGATTTACCAAAGCGGCAGCGTTTGAGTATGGTGATCAAGGCATTACCGTTAATGCCATCAGTCCTGGCGCGGTGGAGACCGATCTGATGATGGCTCAGGGACCCGCTGCCGCGGAATCAATGGGGCTGACGTATGAAGCCTTCAAGGATGGGTACGCCCAAGAGTCGGCCATTAAACGCCTTAACACGGTTGATGAGGTCGCCGGTCTTGCGTTGTTTTTGGTTGGCGAGCAGGCTGGCGGGATCACGGGCGCGATCCTGCCGGTTGATGGGGGTACCGGGCTGTAGCAACTAGTTGAGCCGGTCTAACCAGACACTGTCATAGTCGTCAAAGCGATGGTGAGAACGATATTGGCTACATGGCCTGTTTTGGCTAAGGCCGTTACCGGCGGTCGACTTGCATCAGAAGCCGTATTGCTCAATTTCTGAAACCCAGCGTCAGCGCGTTTTCTGGACGGCCTCTTTGCCTTGATCAATCAGCCTGGATGCCCAAGTTGCATAAAATCGGATGAGTCCGGCTTGCGATGCGATCTAATTTAAAACATGCTCAAGATAGGCTTATCCGTCGAACAAAGGAGCAACCCATGATTTCAATTCCAGCCTTACCCAGCGGTTTTTCCAATGCCCTGCTCACGGAGATTTTGCAGGAACACGGTTGCTTGCCAAGCACCGGCGCGGTTAGTGATCTTACGCAATCGTTGATCGGTGATGGCACCGGAATGATGGCCGAGCTGGCCAAGTTGAACCTGACCTATCGCGGTGATCAAGGCGCCGCGCCAGCAACGCTCATCGCAAAGTTCTCCTCTCAAAATCCGGTCAACCGTGACATGGCGATGAATTATAATCTCTACGAGCGCGAAGCCCGGTTTTTTGGTGAGCTGAGTCCAAAAGCGGGCATTAAAACCCCCGCGATTTATTTCGTTGGGTTTTCAGGCGATCAGTTTTTGATCCTCATGGAAGACTTGTCCGATTATGCTGTGGGGAGCCAAGTGATTGGCGCGGATTTACATCAGAGCGAATTGGCGATCGATGAATTGGTGAAGCTGCATGGCGCATTTTGGGGGCGCGTGAGCGGGTTAGATTGGGTGCCCTCGGTTGCAGGCAGCTATCATGCCGACAACATGGTGCAGTTTTCGGCAATCGGCGCGCCTGCGACGATAGAGCGTTTTTCGGATTACCTTACGCCCGACTACAGCAAGCACTTGAATGCGCTATTAGCGGCCATTCCGGCGCTTCAAAACAGGATGAGCCAAGGGCCTGTCACCTTTTGTCATGGTGATTTTCGAATGGAGAATTTGCTCTATGGCACCGATGCCGCGCATGCCCATGTAATGGTGATCGATTTTCAGGGCCCGCTCAAAGCCATTGGCATGAATGATGTGGCGTTGTTTTTAGGACAAAGCACCCAAACGGCTGTTCGGCAGGCCCATGAACGGGCATTGATTCAGCGCTATGTTGAAGGCTTGCAAAACCTCGGTATTCCGGCGCTTTCGTTTGATACATCATTCGAAAGCTACCGGTTGAGCGTCCTGTATAACTGGATTTACGTGACGGTGGTCGCGGGCACGCTGGATGTCAGCAATCCCACTGCCTACGCTTGGATGGCCCAAATGGTGGCGCGTCAATCAGCAGCATCAGATGATCTTGGGTGCTTTGACCTGCTCAAATCGATTATGGCTTGATGGGTGGGGTGAGTCGCCCAAAAGAATAAAGATCAGTGAATCAATCTCGATGGCTTTAGTCCGCGTTATAATGAAGGGGCACGAAAAACGTTGGACTTGCGGCGCACGAAGGATTCGCGGCATAAGATTAACAATGGATGAATAGATTCCATGATGAACGCAGCGAACCGCGAGAAATCAGACTAAAAATCTAACAGCAGTCCTGCCGCGAAACGCGGCAGGCGATGCACACCAAACAGTATTTACGTTACCGAAAAGGAAATCTCATGTTGCAGGTTACGAAGGCCGAGGACGTTATCGATCACGGATTGTCGCTGGGTGCCGATTTTGCGGAACTCTTTGTTGAACGCAGTTTAACCAATGCCATTAGCACCCTCAGTAGCCAGGTTCAGTCCGTTGAGTCAGGCATCGATTTCGGAATAGGCGTGCGCTTGGTGTTTGGTAGCAAGGTCCTGTATGGCTACACCAATAAAACAGAAGCCGAGGAGCTTAAGCGAATTATGGGTGAGCTCGCGGCCATGGATCTGCGAGACCCGAGAGTCTCACTGCAGGCCTTCGATTATTCGGCGCCGGTTGAGCATCACCCCGCCCATCGAATCTTATCAGCCGATGCGGATGTCGACAGCAAGGTGGCGTATCTGATGGCGGCAGATGCAGCAGCCCGGGCCAGCAGTAACCTCATTTCCCAAACCCGGGGCGCTTGCCGGCAAAAAGAGCAACGTATCGAGATCTTTAACAGCGAAGGCTTGCACACAACAGATGCCCGAAACTATGTCCGGGCGACGCTCACCGCGATTGCCTCGGACGGTCAGGATCAGGCAACGGGTATGTGGAGTGATGGTGGCCTTTTGGGCTGGGAAATTAAAGAGCAGGTTGATCCTAAGAAAACCGGTGACGAAGCTGCGCGCCAGGCGCTGGTTAACTTGCGCGCGAAAGCGTGTCCGTCTGGTCGGATGCCCGTCGTGATCGGCAATGGTTTCGGTGGGGTGATCTTTCATGAGGCTTGCGGTCATTTGCTGGAGACGACCTCGGTTGCCAAAAAAGCATCCGTCTTTCACGACAAGATGGGGGAGATGATTGCCAATGAAGCGGTCAGTGCTGTTGACGATGGCACGATGGCCAATGAATGGGGCTCGATCAACATCGACGATGAAGGCATGCAGACACAGAACACCCAGCTCATCAAAGATGGCCGTTTAACCAGCTTTCTCGTGGATCGATTGGGGGCAGAACAAACGGGTTTTGAGCGCACGGGTTCAGGAAGGCGAGAATCCTATAAATATGCCCCGGCATCGAGAATGCGCAATACCTTCATCGAAGCTGGGGACGCCGAGTTCGACGACATGATTAGCTCGATCGATCGTGGGATTTACGCGGCTCAAATGGGTGGTGGTTCTGTGCAACCTGGTACCGGTGAATTCAACTTTGCTGTCACCGAAGGTTATTACATCGAAAATGGGAAGATCCAATATCCGGTTAAGGCGGCCACGTTGATCAGTACCGGGCCTGCCGTCCTCAAAGAAATTTCCATGGTCGGAAAGGATTTTTCGTTAGCTTGTGGGATGTGCGGGTCGGTGTCGGGCGCCGTGCCGACCTCGGTGGGTCAAGCGACGTTGAAGGTGGATGAAATCCTGGTCGGAGGTCAGGCCTGATGAGCATTGTCAGTCAAGCAGAACAAATCCTCGATCGGGTCCGGGCCGCTGGCGCTGAAGGGGATCTCATCATCGATCAAGGTGAGGCCCTGTCGTTGAAGGCAAAGGATGGTGCGCTAGAGGAGCACAAAGTCACGTCAAGTCAGGTCTTTGGCCTCCGCGTTATTAAAGATAACCGCGTTGGCACCGCCTACAGTGAAGCGGCTGATGGCGAATCGCTTGTGGCGCTGGTCGATCAGGCCCTACTCAATGCCAGTTATGCCGCGGTTGAAGCGCATGAGAAAATCCTCGCCAACGCGCTAAAGCTTGAAACCCAAGACGCGCAATTGAGCCCCAGTGATCAGGCCACGGTTGCTGAAAAAATCGAGCTTGCTCTGACCATTGAGGCAAGGCTCGCGGCAAAGCCGATGGTCAAGAACGTGCCCTATAACGGGGTTCAAGATTCGGTTGGTGAGCGCCGGGTTTACTCAACCACGGGTCTCGAGGCCCGATCAAAAGCACGAATGATGCACTGCTATGCTTATGCGCTCATCGAGTCGGGCGATAAGAATGCGATGGAAGGCATTGGCCAGGCGGCGCGGCGATTTGTTGAGTTGGATCCGGATCGTTTGGTGGACCAAGCCTATCAAAACACCTTCGATATCTTACAGGGCGCGGCGATTCCCAGCGGTAAATACGACGTCATTTTCGATGAAGAAATTCTGCCCTCTTTGTTCAACGTGTTCTCAATGATGTTCTCTGGCAAATCAGCGAAAGATGGCGTAAATCCGATGCGGGATAAGCTCGGTGAAGAGATTGCGGGTTCCAAACTCACGGTTCGGGATCTGCCGCTTGATACCGATGGATTTGGTTATGCTTTGTTTGACGATGAAGGCACGCCCGCACAGGCCTTGTGTCTGATCAAAGAAGGGGCCTTGTCATCGCTTATTCACAACAGTATGACGGCGTCTTATTTTAATTCGGCGTCAACAGGGCATGGTACCCGCGGCCCAAGGTCAACGCTGGGCGTGGGCTTGCATCAGCTTGAAATCGATGCGGGTACGGCGGATGACGCTGCATTGCACGCGGGCGCGTATCTTGTCGTGACGGATTTAACGGGATTGCATTCGGGGGCGAACCCCATCTCCGGCGAATTCAGTTTTGGGGCATCCGGCTATCTGTGTCGCGATGGCGTGCGGGTGCAACCGGTTCGCGGCATTACCGTTGCGGGCAATTTCTATGAATTGCTCAAGCGGATTGCGTTGATCGGCAGCGTGCAGCATTGGAACTGGGCGCGTTCCGCTAAAATGCCCAGCATTCGTTTTGCCGATCTATCTGTCTCGGGTTAGTTGGCTGCCGCCTGGATTGCTGGCAGGGTTTGCTCAAACCAGGCAGCCGTTTGCTTGATGATGCGATCGCCATAGTCCTTTGTCGGATCAAACGCGTTAAAGATGTGATCGGCGCCCTGCAGAATACGATACTCAAGCTGAGCGCCGCCGGCTTGCCTCAAAATGTCGGGATCGTGTTGCGGCACAGAGTCTTCTGAGCCGCGCAAAGACAAGAGCGCGCCGCGGTACTGAGGCAGACCGCGCGTGGGATCAAAGCCGATCATGCCGAGGATATGCGCTCGAGTGATCAAAAGGGTCGTCCAGTCCTGTAGTGCGCCTTCACCGGTTTCTAAGGCTTGCCGAAAAGGCGCAGCGGGTTGGCCGATAAACAGTTCATTCGGATTGAGGATGCTCGACCAAAGCACGAGGGATTGATACTGCGCGGGCTTTTGACTGATCAGCTCCATCGCGGTGGCGCCGCCGTAGCTAAAGCCGAGCAGGCCGATGGGTAGCAGGCCGTAATGCTCGATCGCCCAATCAACCCCGGCTTGGGCATCCTGGACCCGGCTGACAAAGGTGCTGGTCAGACGATAGTTGGTGGCCTCGCGCTCACTTTCTCCCCGAATGTTCATTCGCAGCGAGGCAATGTTCCGTTCAGCAAGCGCTTTAGCTTGGCGTTTAAACAGATCCCCGACTTCATCTTTCTGACCTGACCAGCCATGAATCATGATGACCATACCGCGGGCGCTCGACTTCGTAGCGGGCAGGGTTAAGGTCGCGTCGGCGCCAGAAGATAACGTTAGCAAGCGCTCACTGGGCGTGGACTCAGCGTTTGCAGTACCGGCCCATAAAATTAAAAGACAGATCTTGAGTAGACGCCCGGGGACGCGCGGGTTGTGCGCGCGGGGGATACAGTTTTTCATAGCGCTCTTCTTTGCGATTGAGCGTGAATTAAAGCAGAACCCTTAATTGATGCGAACTCTTTTTAAGGCCCCGAGACCCGTAGGCACCCGCTCATCTGGCAAACGATAATGATTTCCATTATGTTTTAGACTGGGCGCTGGGATAGCCGCGTTCCTGGGTCAGCGCGGGTTGATCGTGACGTGCGGCCCGCTTGATTTTGACCCCGGACTGGCGGGCATTGATGCGAATGCGGCGCTTGTTCCGCCTTAGAGCGCGGCCTTGTTGCCCAAAGTAGCAGCGTTGGCGGCCAACATCGGTTATCCGCTGATTTTGGGGCTAAACGATTCGACTTGACTGCGCGTTTAAAAAAAAGGGCGAGGCACTTTGGACATAAGCGGTCAGCAAAGGAGAAATACACGTGTTTGAAGGTCAGTATGTGCTTTGGGGAGGCGAACACAGTTTGTTCACACGCAAGTTGCAGGCAATGCTGAATTATTTGGGCGTGTCGTATGCCTTCAAATTAAAGTCTGAGGCGTCGCAAGCAGCGGTCGAGGCGCGGCTAGGCACCCATTTTATACCGGGACTTGAAACCCCAGAGGGCTGGTTCCTGCACGATACGACGCCAATTGGCCTGATGCTCAATCATAAATATCCAGATCGACCACTGCTGCCTAAGACACCGGTGCAAAAAATTGCAGCGCATTTGCTCGAAGATTGGGCGGATGAGTGGTTTGGCCGCTATGCAATTAACAGTCGATGGTGCTATCCCGACAATGTGGCGGCAATTGCCGAGGGCTTCTATGCCAATCGCATCGGACGATTTCAGGGTGAAGGACTGAGTCCGGACGAGCAGCAGGCGGCCGCGGTTTTGATTCAAACGATTCGCGATAACTTTGGCTTACGGGCTTGCGGCAATCGAGGCTGCGGCCCAGATCAATCGGCTCAGGTGCGGGCGGATTTTGATATCCTCATGCAATATGCGGCAGCGCATTTTAGCGAGCAGCCTTATCTGTTGGGCGACTGCGCGAGCTTGGGGGATTTCACTTTCGCCGGACTGTTTAAAGCGCACATCGCATCTGATCCCGAACCCCGGAGTTGGATCGAGGCGAGTGCGCCGAGCCTGCTGCCGCGCATGACCCAAATCTTTGAGGCAGAATCGAGCGGGGGAGGATACGCGCCTCGGGACGTGCTCCCGGAAACCCTCACGCCGTTTTTTCATCACATGCGCGACACCCACCATGAATTTTTGAAGACGTCTCGCTTGGCCTTGGCCGAGGGCGAAAAATGGTGCGCGCTGGATCTGGGTGATGGCCCAGTGCCGATGCGGGCGCTCAAATACTGTGAAGTCTCTCGGCGTCATATCCGGACTGAGATCCTTGGCTTATCCAATTCAGACCGGGCCGCGGTCGAGAATGTGCTGGGGCCCTTAGGGGTCCTCGACGCGTATTTGCTGCCGCCTTTATCGGCCGAACCCGCCGCGTAATGAACACCGAAAACCCAATGGAGGTACTGTTAAATGTTGACCCTACACTTTGCGCCCAACTCCCGAGCCGGGCGAATTCTCTGGTTGCTCGAAGAGCTGGCACTACCTTATGAGCTCAACCGAATGGATTTTCATCCAAAAGATCTGAAGTCCGACGCGCACCGAGCGCGACATCCCCTGGGTCGAGTCCCCGTTCTTGATGATGGTGACATCAGTATTTTTGAGTCTGGCGCCATCGTTGAATACATCCTTGAGCGCCACAAAAACGGCGGATTGAAACCCGACGTTGCCTCGCCCTTGTTTCCGGAATACTTACAGTGGTTTCACTACTGCGAAGGGATGGTGATGCCGCCGATTAACACGATCGTGGTCCAAACCATCTTGCTGCCACCGGACCGCCGAGACGAAAAAGTGCTAGGCCAAGCTCAGCGCCTGCTGACCAAAGCCTTAGAACCTGTGAATGATTCGCTGGCGGGACGTGACTACCTGATCGGCGATTTCTCGGGTGCGGACATTATGTTGGGTCATGCCTGCTTTATGAGTCAGCGGTCGGGATGCGTCACCGATGAGATGACGCACCTCTTGGCGTATATCGCCCGGATTGCCGCAAGGCCAGCCTTTGATAAGGCCATTAACGCGTAAGCCGCGCGCGTTGGGCGCGGCACTAAAAGCTGGGAAAACCCTTGGCGCAACTGCAGGGTCTTAATCCGGGACCGGTGCACGTTTAAATCGATGTCGGGCCTTGATAGGGCGAGGCCCAAGGAGAAAACAATGACGCAATCACAATCCATGGCAATCGATGTCTTCTGGTCGTTTCGCAGTCCGTGGTCTTATTTGGCGACGAGGCGCTTGCGCGATTGGGAGGCGCAGTACGATCTTATTGTGAATTTTCGGCCGGTCTATCCGATTGCCGTGCGCTCGCCTGAGTTTTTTCACAGTGTACAGCCGCAGTGGTTCTCCTATTTTATGACCGATGTTTTTCGGGTTGCAGAATTTCTAGCATTACCCTTTGTTTGGCCGCGCCCCGACCCGGTCGTACAAATTGTTGATGAACACGGGCGCCGGCAGACGGGCGAGGTTCAGCCTTATATTGACCGGTTAACCCGCCTGGGCGCCCTGGCGGAAGAATTAGGGGCGGGCCTGGCCTTTGCCGATGAAGTTTCAGCGCTCATCTGGGGCGGGACGACCGGTTGGGATCAGGGCGAACACCTTGCGCAGGCGGCGCATCGAGCAGGCCTTGATCTTGCGGGTATGGATCAACGCATTATCCATGAGGCGGATCGCTTGGATGCGGTGATTGCTGCCAATCAAGTGGCGCATGAACAGGCTGGGCACTGGGGCGTGCCGACCTGTGTTTATCAAGGTGCGCCATTTTTCGGTCAGGACCGCTTGGATGTCTTGCTTTGGACACTCCAAAAAGAGGGCTTACGGTCGCGATAGGTGGCCGCGAAACCCGAATGGCTAGTAAGAATGGGCAGCCAATAGACGGCGAATAACCTTTATTCCGTTAAGTCACCAAGATGGTTCTGTTCGGTGCGCTCGGGTAATGTAACCGAGGCGGTGCCCCGTATTGGGTCGCCAAACCGGGCTCTGGCCGAAAGCATTTCGGAAGCCTATTATGCGCTTTGTATCGCACGGACCTTGCCATCCGTTGTTGCCCTACCCGGTTCAATTTGATGACAGCGATATCGTATTGAAGGGCCGATCGCTGGGGTTAGGGCAGGCCGCGGCATCCCATTTTTAAGGAATTCTTATGCACGATATTATGATTCGCGGTGGTTTGGTTTATGACGGTTTGGACCCAGTGCCGCAGCAGCTCGACATCGCCATCAAGGATGGCCTGATTCAGGCGATGGCGGCGAACCTGACCGCTGACGCGAAAGTGGTGATCTCCGCGGATGGCGCAATTGTGGCTCCGGCCTGGGTCGATATTCATACGCATTATGATGGGCAGGTGACTTGGGATAGTGAGATGAACCCATCGGCGAGCCATGGCGTTGGCACGATCGTGATGGGCAACTGTGGCGTGGGATTTGCACCGGTGCCCAAGGGCGGCGAGCAGGATTTGATTGATTTGATGGAAGGCGTTGAGGACATTCCCGGCAGCGCGCTGCATGAAGGGATGCCATGGGGCGCATGGGAAACCTATGGCGAATATTTGGATTTGTTGGAGACTAAAACCTACGCCCTGGACATCTCTTCCTTAATCGCGCATGGCGCCGTTCGTAATTTTGTAATGGGCGCCCGAGGGCGCGCCAATGAAGCCGCAACACAAGATGATTTGAATGCAATGTCCGACATTGTCGAGCAGGCGCTGCGCGATGGTGCGGTTGGATTCTCAACCTCAAGAATTTTGGGGCATCGATCGATTACCGGTGATCCAGTGCCGGGAACCTTTGCCAATGAAATTGAAGTCTTGGCGATTGCTCGCGCAATGAAACGCGCGGGGGCGGGCGTTTTTCAATTGATCCCTTCCAGCACGCTGGGTTCGGGTCGAGAAGGCTTTGAGGAGCACACGGCACTCTCGGACGAGATTGACCTCATCGCCAAGCTGAGTCGTGAAAGTGGTCGGGCCGCGACCTTTACGCTGTTTCAGGTGGATGATTGGCACGACCAATGGCAGCTCGCCCTCAAGCAGGTCAAAGACCATAACGCGGCAGGTGCCCAAATTTTCCCGCAGGTCGGCAGTCGGCCCACGGGCTTGGTCTTCAGTCTGAGCACCTATCATCCTTGGATGCTCAAACCCACTTACCTGAAGTTTAAGGACCTACCCCTCGCCGTGTTGCGGGAAAAGCTCAAGACCCCCGAAATTCGAGCAGCCCTGCTGACTGAGGCCAATGATACGCGCGGCGTTGCACCAGGCTCCATGACCTTTGGTATTGCCCACGCTGAACTGAATCATGCTCAGATTTTTGAATTAACGGGCAGTAGCAGCTACGAGCCTACCGCTGAAGAAGCCTTTGCGCATCGTGCGGCCGCGCAAGGACAAGAGCCGGCGGAGTACTTGCTGGATTATTTGCTGGCAACACCGGATGCCATGGCCATTATGTTTTTTACCAATTACTCTGAGTACAACTTGGATGCGGTGCGCGCGATGCAAATGGATGAGGTGACGGTGACCGGCTTGAGTGATGCTGGCGCGCACGTATCTTTGATTTTTGATGCGGTCAACCCGACCTACCAGCTGACCTATTGGGGGCGAGATCGCAGCCGAGGCGAGGTGCTGGAGCTGGGTCATTTGATTCACCGGGGAACCTATCGCAACGCACAGTTATTTGGGTTTACCGATCGCGGCCATCTTGCCCCAGGCAAGCGCGCCGACATCAATGTGATCGATTTTGAAGGCTTGCAGTTGGGGCCCCTAGAAGTCCGGCAAGACCTACCCGCTGGTGGTAAGCGGCTCATGCAAGGTGCGACGGGTTATTGGGCCACAATCATTAACGGCGTGGTCACGCGCCGGTTTGACAACGACACCGGGGCGCGACCGGGCCGATTGATTCGTGGCGGTACTGCCGGCGGGCAATAGGGCGCGCCGGTTAAAACCTGTTTGGGACATCTGTGCGTCGGATCACTTGGTAAGCTTCCTAATAAAAGGGATCGTAAATAACATGGGACAAGGCGGTTTTCCCATCGGGAAACCCTCAATACGTTTTTAGGAGAGGATGACATGAAGACCAGAACAAATTTGTTCAACCGGTTACAGCGCAATTTTTTAAAATGGTTGACCGGCGGTGTTTTCATTTTGGGCTACATTAGCAGTGTCTCGGCACAAGCTGAGTTGGATCCGGTTGAGCTTCTCTCTGACTTTGTCGGCGTTGATACGGTTAACCCGCCCGGTAACGAGGCCAATGCCGTCGCCTTTTATGCGCAGTACTTAGATCAACTGGGGATTGCCTATGAGACGGGTGAATCTGCGCCCGGTCGCGGCAACCTGTGGGCGAGACTCAAAGGTGGCGCAGCGCCCGGACTCATGCTGCTGCAGCACACCGATGTGGTCCCAGGTGATCCACGTTATTGGTTGTCGGACCCCTTGCAAGCAGAGATTCGGGAGGGTTATCTCTACGGTCGCGGTGTGGTCGATATGAAGGGCACCGGTATTGCGCAGTTTTTAGCCTTTGTGGCCATTGCCCAGTCTGGTGTCGCTCTGAATCGGGATCTGGTTTTTATGGCCAGTGCCGATGAAGAAGCCGGCGGATTTTTTGGTGTCGATTGGGTGATCAAGAACCACCCGGAAGCTTTCGATGGTGTTGGCTATCTGCTCAACGAGGGCGGCAGCGGACTGCTTCAGGAGGGCGAGAAAGTTTTCGCCATCGAGGTCACCCAGAAAGTGCCGGTCTGGCTCAAGATCGCAGCGGAAGGCGAGCCGGGTCATGGCTCTTACCCACGGACTGAGTCCTCTGTCACTAAGTTGCTCAAAGCACTCAATCAGCTTCAAAGCACGCCCTTTCCAATTCGGGTCATTCCGCCAGTTGATCGATACTTTAAAGGCTTAGCAGCAGGACTGTCTGGCCAGCAAATGATTGATTACCAGGACATCGCGGTCGCGGTGCAACGCCCTGACTTTGTTCGCGCGTTGCATTCATCTCACCCAGCGCTCCATGCGTTGCTTCGTGATACCTGTTCGATCACGATGTTAAAGGGGTCGAGTAAAATTAATGTGGTGCCGCCGGTCGCTGAAGCGGAGGTTGATTGTCGGATGCTGCCTGATCGCGCGGCGAGCGCCTTTGTCGAGGATTTTAAGGCGCGGGTTGCGGGCGAGGGACTCACGGTTGATCTGACGATGGCGTTTTCTCCCGCCATTTCGGATGCATCATCCAGTTTGATTGAAAGTATCCAAGAAACACTGAGCGCGCTGCATCCCGGCGCCCGATTCACCTTTTCGGTGGCCTCAGGCTTTACCGACAGCCACTTTACACGTGATCTCGGTATTCAGAGCTATGGGTTTTCACCGATGCTGTATCTAGACGGTGAGGCGCGCGGAGTGCACGGCAATAACGAGGCTGTGCATGTTGAACGGTATCGGCGCGCGGTGTCGGACTATCAAGCGGTGATCGAGGCGTTTGTTTTGCGTCCTGCGCAATAAGCGCGTGCTCGGGCCGCGCGGCAGATATCAGGATTCGAAG
>ERZ887942.555-NODE-555-length-30168-cov-53.714376_pt1 | contig 30168 bp, 21 predicted proteins | sample MGYA00521099_ERZ887942 | MGnify/ENA primary metagenome ERZ887942 (study PRJEB32303, sample SAMEA104408605) | aquatic metagenome | biome: Brackish water; feature: Pelagic; material: water | place: Baltic Sea | collected 2014-06-07T06:48:00 | depth 16,251 m ...
CGGCGAGCTTCATTTCAGCTTCTTCTTCAGTAAGCTTGCCTGCTTCGGCGGCTTCTTTAATGTCGTTCATAAACCTTTGATATCGTTCTTTTCTCGCTCCCACCTCGCGGTCCCCAGCGGAAGAGCGCCGCAGTGTCTCCATCATCAGGTTTGCCTGCTCCAGGGAAAGTTCACCAGCCTCGACCGCACCTCCCAGCCGATGTTCGACGGCTTCGAAGTCCTGGGCGTAAACAAAGCTCAATGGAAACAAACACATTGCCATGGCCATCACGGCTGTTCGCAGAGCGGCCGGCGCGGTCCAGAGTTTTTCACTCATCATCACTTTTAACCTTCTCTCAAAACTTCCGCCGCTATTAATTGCACTGGCCACAACCGGCGGACGGATCTCCGGCGAGGTCAACAGTTCTGCCATGTTCAGCAAAGAGTTCGCGTATTGATTCACTTCAGATTTCGAGGTTTGCAGCACGAGCTGGTCGCAAGCCATCTCTTCAGAACTTCTTAGTTGTTGGCGAGCCCACCACATGATCGGATTCCACCAGAATATGACCAAAGCGAGCCACTCCAGCCACCGGAACCAGTGGTCACGCCGCTTAATGTGAGCCATCTCGTGAGTGATGATCAAACGAAGATCTTCCTGATCCAGCTCCTGCGTTGCCCGCGACGAAACGACGATGATGCCGCGCCCCGCCATCCACCAGACAAACGGTGCAACGTTGGCGGAAGTCACAAGGATGTTCGGAGCCTTTCGCAAACCGAATTGACGAGAAACGCTTGATGCCAGTCCCCGACTGAGATCCTCATGCACACGCGCGGTCGCCACTAGCAACCAATGGAATCGAAGGATACGAACAGCAGAAACAGCAAACAGGATCGCGCTCACCACCATCCAAACGACGAGGCTAAGCCGAGCGGCTGAGAGCTTCACAACTGTTGCAGGGGAAGCCGTCAAGTCATTCGGTGACCTGTCGACACTGGCGAAATTCTTGTCCAGTATCGCGCCGGGGCCGACATCGTGATTTGTGACCAGGCCAGCGCTGGCCGGGATATTGGAGCCTGCGACGCTCGGGACGATCAGGGCCGGAATGGCCACGATCGGAGGCGTTACCAATTTGATCAGCACGACAGCCCAAAGGAGATTCATTAGCCCGGGCGAAGCAATTTTCCGCTGCACCACCCATGCGAGGGCTGCCAGGATCGTGGACACCAGGAGGTTACTGAGCGTCGCTGCGACAAGATAATCAACCACGTTTTTGGGCCTCCTCCAACACCTCTCGCAGGCGTCGAATCTCGGCCTTATCGAGTTTGTCGGTCTCCAGCAAATGAGTCAGAAGCGGCGCGATGGAACCACCCGTCAGTTTCTCTGCCAACGATTCCAGTTGCCGTCCACCGTAGGCTTCGCGGCTTAAAGTTGGCGAAAACAACTGCACCCCCAAACTGCGGTCACGACTAACAAAGCCCTTCTCTTCAAGGCTCTGTAAAAGTCGCTGCACCGTCCCATGCTGCGACTTTTCTGAGTCGTCATAGAGCCGTTCACGAATCTGCCGTGCGGTCAGCGGGTTCGTTTCCCAAAGCAGTTCCATCAGAGAGATTTCCGCGTTGGTAAGTCGCTGAATTGCCATTAAAACTCCTTCGCCACCACCGGATACGTCATCGAACCGTAAATGTACGGCATTGTGCCGTATCCTGCAAGGCAGAAGAAATGTCCGCTCGCAAATGTTCTGATGCAGCGACTCCGTAGTGGGTCGCCTCAGAATTTCTTCTAAGATTGCGGCAGGTTTTGGCACTGAGGACGGATACCAACATGTATGGAAAAACAAGAGTCAGATTTTGAACTCACTGAGCCCGGCTTTCTGACGTTGCTGGTCAAGCATGAGCCTGCGCTCCGTGCGTACGCGCGGAGTCTTGTTCCGGACTGGGATTTGGTGGATGAAGCGTTGCAGGAAGCCAGCGTGACCATGTGGCAGAAGCGAAGCCAACTGGAAACGGCGGATGGTTTCGTTCCGTGGGCTCGCGTCATTCTGCGATTCAAGTGTCTGCGACAACTGGAGAAACTGCGTTCGCGACGCCCGCTGCTGAGTCACGAAATGCTCGAAAGGGTCGCTGAACGAATCGAACGTCGGCCGGTGGATGAGCTGAATGAATGCGGGCAAGCACTTCATGCGTGCCTCAATCAGTTTTCGGCCGAACACCGTGAGTTACTGCTCGCCCCACACAGCTCAACCTACACTGTGGTTGATCTCGCAGAGCGCCGAGAGAAATCGCCGAACGCTTTGTACAAGTTACTGGGACGGCTGCGCGAACAGCTTGCCGATTGTGTCCGGCTCAGCATGGCTGGGGAGGTGCGTCAAACATGACATCGAACGAACTAATTCATCGTTATCTGATCGGGATCGCCACAGAGGACGAAGTTCGCGAACTGGATGGTCGTCTGACCAAAGACGACGAGTTACTGGATGAGTTCCTGCTTCAGGCAGAACTCGACGCTCATCTGCGTCAGGAAGCTCAGTGCATCGTAAAACCATCTGACGAGGTGAGCGGGCTCGTTGATAACGGACCCACTGCACGTTCGAACGCGGTTCTCTGGAAGTGGGTGTCAGGATTCTCGACATTGGCAGCGGCGATCCTGCTGGCGCTGGTGATTTTCAACTTCCCGCCGCAGCAAATAGCGATGGCCTATCCGTCGCTGGGAAATTTAAAGGTGACATTCCCCAGGGCAGAACACAACATTTGGGCCGCAGCGGCTGACGGCGATCTGAACGCGGTTCGCAATGAATTGGAGAAACGTGTTTCCGTCGATGCGAAGGCTGAATGTGGACTGACTCCGCTGCATGTCGCGACTCTGTTCGACCAACGGGAGGGCGTCCGATTGCTGCTATCGAGTGGTGCTGATGTGACGCTTACCGATCAGGGAGGAAACACCGCGCTGCACATGGCGGCCTTTCTGGGACACACCGACATTGTACGTGCGTTGCTGAAAGCTGGAGCAGATCCTGCGGTTCGCAATCAGCTCGGCTTCAGTTCCGTGGACAACGTGGCCGTCAAGTGGAGTTCGGGTTTGGAAGCCTACTACCACAACGTTGAAAAAGTGTTGAACACGTCACTCGACCTGGAACGGATCAAGTCCGAGCGACCGAAGATTCTGCAACTACTTTCAGCGGCGAACATAAACGCACCGGACCGTACACCAACAATCAGCCTCTGGCAGGCCGCCATCACCGGCAACACTGCGGCGGTCGAAGAACACATCGTGGCCGCTACAGACCTGGACGCGAAAGAGGACTATGGAGGCAGCACGCCTTTGATTCTGGCCGCAGTTTTTGGGAAGAACGAAGTCGCAAGGATCCTCATCGATGCCGGAGCTGATCTTGAATTACGAAATAGCAAAGGCAGCACGGCACTTCACCAGGCATGCTTCTTCTGTCGTCCTGAGATCGTGGAAATGCTTTTGGTTGCGGGAGCTGACCCAAGTCAAACCAACAACGATGGACGTACACCGCTGGAAATCGTGACGCTCGACTTCGACGAAGATCTTCAGGGAGCGTACTTGCACGTGTACGACTGGCTCAACCTGGAACTCGACCTGGACGACATCAAGAGTACGCGAATTCAAATCGCAGGCATGCTGAAGGAGCACAAAACATCAAAGGGAAGCGATTGATGCAGAGTTCGGAACCAGCCCGCCGACACGACCTTGATGCTTTGCGAGGATTTGCAATGCTACTTGGGATTGTCCTGCACGGCGCAATGTCGTTCATTCCCGGAATCGGTATTATTTGGGGAGTCCAGGATTCTCAGTCCAACGGGTTCTATGCCATTTTGCTGGCGTCGATTCATGGATGGAGAATGCCGTTGTTCTTTTTGGTCAGCGGGTTTTTCACGGCAATGCTGTGGAAGAAACGCGGGCTGCATGCACTTTTGGTCCATAGGTTCAAACGCATCTTCCTGCCGATGTTGCTCGCAATGTTGACGATCATTCCTGTGATGTTGATCGTTTCAGGTTACGTGCGATCGCAACCCGCGTCTGAATCGGCCGCGACTGTGACGGACGGTAACACGGACTCAGAGGAACCTGGCGAACAACGCGGTCTAGCCGAAATCGACGTTTCGGCTGCTGTGGTGATGGGCGACCTGGATTCACTGAGTACCTACCTGCAGAACGGAGGAGACGTCGATGCCAAGGACGCACACGGATCGACTCCGATGCATGTGGCCTGTCTCTTCGGCCGAGCCGACGCGGCTGAGATCCTGCTTGATGCAGGGGCGAGTCTGGAAGTAACGAACAACGAAGGCGCGACTTCGGAACACCTTCTTGCACTCGATTGGGAAACAACTGCGTATATCGCTGAACTGGTCCAGGTGCCAGTTGACCGCGACGAGGTGCTCGCGGGGCGTCAGCAGATCGCGGATGCAATCAAAGAAGAAACGGGGCGAACGGCTCAAGTGATGACAGCCCGTGACGCACGGTCAAACGGTTTGGAAGGGCTCATTGGCTTACTATTTTTCGTACCCGTCTTTCACCACTTGTGGTTTCTGTGGTTCCTTTGTTGGTTTGTCTGCGGATTTGCGTTGCTTGTAAAGCTAATGCAGACGCTGCAAATTTCAGCCGTGTCTGACAAGTGGCTCACATCCTGGCTGCGCTACGTCTGGCTGATCCCGCTTGCCGCCGTGCCTCAGTATTTCATGGCCAGTTCGCAATACGCTTATGGACCGGACACGTCTGTCGGTCTTCTGCCGCTTCCGGCAGTGTTCGCGTACTACGCGATATTTTTTGGCTACGGGGCGATGTACTTTGGCGCGAACGACCAGTCAGTTACGGTTGGCAAAGGATATTGGTGGACACTCGCGGCAGCAGTGCTCGTCCTTTTCCCAATTGGGCTTGGCCTGAACGGGCCTGACCGGCCCGGTAATCGGATCGTGTTTGCCGTCATGCAAGCCAGCTACGCATGGGTGATGTCGTTCGGAATGATGGGCTTGTTCAACCGACTCTTTCGTTCGCAGCAATTCTGGGTGCGCTATCTGTCTGATTCGTCGTACTGGCTTTATCTGGCCCATATCCCACTCGTGATGCTGCTGCAGTTTTTCGTGCGTGACTGGTCGCTGCCCTCTCTACTGAAATTCGGATTCGTTTGTTCGGCCACCACCTTTTTGCTGCTTGTTAGCTACCAGCTATGTGTACGAAACACGTGGCTGGGAGCTCTCCTGAACGGAAGAAGATATCCAGGACGTAAGGAAAGCACACAGACGCGGGAGTCAACCCTTCAGGTTTCAGCACCTGCAATACAGGAATCCATTTGATGAAAACGATACTACTCACATTGTTCTCGATTGCCGTAGTTTCCACGCTGATGTTCGTGCCAGCGAGCCAGCCCCGTGCCGGCGTTGCGATTGGCTCCGATGCCAATGCGACGAATGCAGGCAAACCTGAACCACTGGAATTTCAGACTGTTGGCCATCCAACTTTTGTGAGTCCGCATGCCAACCCGATTGCCATCAGTGGCGATCACGTCTTTGTCGTCAACACACCCGCCGACACGGTGGATGTCATCGACGCACGCACGCGAAAATTGGCACATCGCATTCCCGTGGGCGTCGATCCGGTCAGCATTGCCGTCCGACCGGATGGATTGGAAGTCTGGGTCGCGAACCATGTGTCAGATTCCGTCAGCGTTGTCGACAATGATTCAGGCAGTCCGACCTATCTGCATGTCGTGGCGACGATTCAGGAGTTCGATTCAAAACGTGCCACGACCTTCGACGAGCCAGTTGGGATCGCCTTCGCCAGCAACGACAAGGCGTACGTGGCGCTCTCGTCCGAGAATCAAATCGCCGTTGTGGACGTGGCTTCTCGACAAGGCACCAGGCGTTTGACGATTCCGGCTCAGGATCCGCGCGCCATTACGGTGCGCAACGGCAAGCTGTTTGTCATTCCGTTTGAGTCCAACAACAAGACACAGCTTTCAGGTGGCAGGAAGGACGACATCGACGGTGAGCTCGTCACGTTCGATGCATGGGAACATTCCATCATTCACAACAATGTGCTGTCGCTCGGACATGTTGTCGACATCATCAAGCATCCCGAAGTACCGGACCGGGATCTGTTTGTCTTTGATACGGAAACCGATCAACTGGTGGAAACTGTCGATTCGCTGGGGACGCTGCTGTACGGTCTGACCGTCGCGTCGGACGGCACCGTCTACGTTGCCCAGACCGATGCCCGCAACGATGTGAATGGGCGATCCGGAACGAAGAAGCACGACCTGAGTCAGCTCGAAAATCGAGCGTTTCTCAACCAGATCACGCGTGTCGAATTTGGTGACAAGGGAGAATCGCGTCAGCCCGAGTTCATCGATCTGGAGCCGCTTCCGCCCAAGCATCCAGAGCCGGAGCAGGCTCTCGCCACTCCCTTTGCGATTCAAATCAGTGACGACGACTCAACACTGGTCGTCTCGGCGGCCGCTTCTGACAAGGTCTTTACAGTCGACGCCAAGAGCGGCGAGGTGCTGGGACGCGTCGACGTGGACGCAGTTCCGCGCGGAATCGCATTGCAGCAGAACAACGGACGCCTCTCGTCAGCATGGATTCTTAACGCGGTTGCCAACACAGTGAGCCTTGTTGACCTGACTAATCGTGAAGTCCCGCAAATCATCTCGACCATCACGCTCAGCGATCCAACTCACCCGGCCGTCAAGCGAGGACGAATGGCGTTCGAGACGGCAGCGGCTTCGTCGACCGGGACTTTCTCATGTGCGAGTTGTCATCCCGATGGGCATACCGATCAACTGCTTTGGGTTCTGAAGACGCCGATCGTCACTGGCGGTGACCAGATCATGCCTCGCAGCACGATGCCGGTCCGCGGACTGCGCGACACAGCGCCATTTCATTGGGACGGAATTCCCGGCGACCCCTATGGTGGCAACAACAGCGCCAACGTTCATGGAAATGACAGCCCAAATTCTGACGCGGACCCTGCCAACAGCGTGCGACATCTGATTGATGGCGGACTCGCTTCGACGATGGCTTTCGCGGACGAGAGTTTCAGAAACGACGAAGACAAAGTCGGTCGGCTTTCGGCGGCTCAGCGAGATGACATGGCGACGTTTCTGCTGAGCGTTCCCTATCCGCCCGCCCAACGTCGACCGTACACAAGCGAAGTGACTCAGCGGGCTCGCGATGGATTTCGCCTGTTCCACATCGATGGTGACAACGATCCCTCCAAGCCCAAAGCAAACGTATGCGGAAATTGCCACCGTATGCCGCATCTGGTCAGCACCAACACACCGGGCACCGGAATGGACGCGCCGACCTGGCGAGGTGCATATGATCGCTTTCTGATTTTGCCTCAGGGGCGATTGAACATTCACCAGTTTCCGTTTTATCGTCGAGTTGCCGAACGCGGCCAGCCAGAAGAAGACATCTGGCGTTTCTCATGGGGAGGCCGCGAGCGATTCAATCCCGTGTGGGATATGGTGCTGGAAATGAGCACTGGATACTCCGGCGCATTTGCGCGGCAGGTGACGCTGACCAAAGATTCGATTGCTGATGAATCGACTCTCGAACTTCTGGATGCTGTGGAGCAAGCATCGCGAGAAGGTGCTGTTGTACTTCAAGGAGATGGTGTTCGCAGTGGCGCCGATTCATCCTCCGCCGTCAGCTTTCAGTTTGGCGAAGATGGTCGATACCACGAGCAATCGAGTGACTCGTCCTTCACGCGAGATCAGCTCCTCGCAAACATTAAGGCAGGAAAATTGTCGATCACACTCACCGCTCGCCACGGAGAATACTGTGACGTTGAACATCCGCAGCCAGCTATCTGGACGGTCGGACCGATCGAAAAACAACGCGGAAAGCAGAAGTTCCCCGTTTTGTATCCTGGCGAATCCGAAATGCTGGTCAGTGGACGCAATGTTGACCAGCAGGCTCGCATCTTCATTGATGGACATCGAGTCGACGGCGAAGTTGCATTGAAACCGAACGAACGAATTGTAATCGACTTGAAGCAGCGACCGGAAAACGGCATGCACTTACTGCAACTGCAAAATCCAAGCGGCCAGTTCAGCAACGACTTCATCCTGACCGTTGCCGAGGCCAAACCACAAGAAAAGAAAGATGATGACAGAGACGCCAAACAGCCAAAGCCGAAGACTCTCGCTGACGCTTTGAATCAGTCGGGCTGGGATCGCCTGATTGGTACGTGGGTCGACGAAGGCTCTAACGGCCTGGGCCTGAAGCTGTCGTTCCAGTGGAAAATCAAAGACCGAGTGATCGAATCAGAATCAATCGATCCAGGCCGCACGTCGGTCTCACTGATCAGCGTCAACTCGGCCAACGGCGACACCTTCCAGGTCGGCGCCGACAGCACTGGCTCGTCTCACCTGGGCACCTGGACTTTTCAGCAAGATGACGCCGCCGTCCTCAACCTGGGCTACACCGATGGTGACGGCACTCAGGGCCAGATCACGCTTCGCTACAGACTGACGGATGACGATACGCTCGACTTCACGCTTGCGCTTCCCCAGCCAATCCACGTTCGCTTGATCCGGGCGTCTGAATGACGCGCCCGTGTCAGCTTTGAAATAACCGAAGAGGAAAACTCTCACTCATGCACCAATACGTTGGAATTCTGATGATTGCAGTCGGGTTATTAATGCTGATCTGTGGCACAACGAAAAGCGAGTTCATTGTCTACCGCCTGCTGGTCGCCCGATCCCGACTCCTCTGGGGCGACGGGGACGCGGTTCATCGCTTCTACCAGTTCAGTGGGCTGGTCGTTGCAATCCTTGGCACGCTATGGGCGATGGGCATCATCTGGCGTTCCTAAGCAGATTTTTCCTCTTGGTCATTGAACCTCCTCAATACCTGAGTCACCCTCGCCCGGCTGACGACGCCAAGGTATCGAGCCAGTTCAGCCCACGTTTGAACCACACCGGAGTCCAGCAGCGACTGGTAATACACAGGCAGTCTCATCCGACCGGGCTTTGGCTTCCACGGGGCGGGTTCGGCCGTTGGATTACCTGAAATGGATTTCCCGTAGTGGAGTTCAGCCTTCGGAGATCGACGTAAGTTGTTGACACAGTAGGCGCCTACCTCAACGAGATCGGAGAGCCTCTTGCGAATGCGACAAATGCCTTGTCGGTTAACAAATCAGCTGGATAGAGACACGGCTATGCTTGCTGTTTCCAGATTCCATGTGGCGATCTCCACTGCAAAAAGTTCAACTGGTGTCCTCGATCCTCCACTAAAATTTCTGACAGCTGCCGATCGCTTCGATCAGCAGCTTTTTTATTGGTGTCATGGAAGCCTCCAGAGTTCAATCAGCAAACGCAGTGATTGCCCCGATTGACCGAAACCAAATGCTGGTAGTAACATCTGGAGTTCAATCGTCCAGTAGCTTCTGCGGTTAGAATCCATGTCGCTGCTCTTCATCTGGTTGGGGTCTGCAGCGCTACGAGAGAGGCGCGCTCCCTTCAATTCCGGTCGAAAGTCATCTCGATGTGACGAAACCACACGCCTGCGGCATCCGATGTTCTGACTCAGGACACGCCCTCCTTATGCACTTCATCGAGAACGCGTCACATCTGGCTGTCATCACTCCGACGACGGAATCGAACGAGTTTCTTGGTTGCGTTCAGACCGTGTCGAATCCGCCTCGGGTAAGTCGGCAAAACCTTGATGTCTGGCGGATCCTTCCGAGTTGAGTTAATTCAATCAATATTTCGCGTCAGTCACAGAGCCGGATAACGTACGTGAGTTCGGTAACTTGCAGTAAATCCTGCAAAAAGCTTCGGGTACGACGTCTTCTTTCGAACCGCCAAGCTGAAACACTGCATCAAAAGGAGCGCACTGACCGCGAGCACCAGACAAAGTGGGAACCGTGCCAAATCTGCCGCAGCCAGCCGCTCACAGAGCGATGTGAGCATGCTTCTTCAATGTGATGGTGGAGCTTGATGTCGTTATTCGTGGCCTGTGTTGACGATGAGAAAACTCTACTTCGCTGGTTGTGGGCCGAGCCAGAACCACAGGCCGATCGTTGCCCAGGCAAGAACGACGCCAGCCGCCATTGATGACCAGAACCCGAGTCCGATGCGTTCTGAGAAGGCGATCGGAATGAACAACGGAAGGCCGAGCGGAACGAGAACCAAGGTCTCACGGGCGAGCCGCGAGACTGTGGTCATGTCCTGCTCTTTGTTCCACACGGCGACGAAAGCCACGATGCTCACGATTGGAAGCGTGAGCAACAAAGCCCCGAGTCGCGGGAAGCGATCAGCGAGTTCCGACACGCCTGCCACCACGAGACCGGCAATGATCGCTCTCCACCACATGTTTTTACTCCACTCAAATTCCGTTGGTTGGGACAGAATTACTCCACTGTAACGGGCACATCAAAAGTCGCCGCGTCTGCACCGGACGGGACAACACGAAACCGAATGACCACGCGGGTTACACCCTTTGGAATTGCCAATGCTCCCTGAGCGTAGTGAGCTGGTTCTTCTTCGGTTGTCGGCTCGTAGACGGTGGCGACTTCCTTAGCCAGTTCCGTTTTGCCATCGGCACTGAACAGAGCATTGAAGACTTTCGCGTCACTGATAGCTTCGCCGCCGCGAGTGATGGAAACGGCCGGTTCGACTTCTTCACCTGCGTGCAGGTGCTTGCCGTGATGGCCGAGCTTAATCGTCAGGCCGGCATGTTCTTGGGGTTCGCCTTCCCAGACAAGTGCGTCGTCTTCTCCGTGAGAATGCCCACCGGCGTGGCCGTGAGCTTCTTCCTTGAAGTTGCCCGCGTAGGGCGTGCCGTCGACTTCAGCACTCATCGTGCCTTCGTATTCCATGACGGTTGCGAGTCCATCGTGTGTTCCGACAAAGCGAGACGACTTTCCGCCTGAATCACCATCCATTGGCACCGGCAACAGGTCGATTTGTAGTTGTGGCTTCTTGATCGTCAGTAGAAGGGATTCCGCCGTGATCGGTTCAGGCGTTTTTTCATCACTGCCGAGAACGTAGACGGTGGCTTCTTTCTTATCGTGGTCAACAGTGAATTCGACGTGGTACTTACCGCCGCCCCAGTCGGCGAGCGTTCCGTCGTGCGGCCCAGCACCATGACCGTGGCTGCCTTCGCCTTCATGTGGATGGCCATGGTCAGATTCGGAATTCGCTTCGGTTCCAGACTTTTGGGCAGTGGGGGTATCAGACTTCTTTTCGCTGCAACCGACGATGAACGAAACCGTCAGAAGCGTTGCGATGGGCAGGTATGTGAGAGATGTTTTCATTGGAAGTTCCTTTACCAAAGGGATTGTTGTCCTTGCGAAGATGCTTGGACGTAATTGGATCACAGTGCGGACGGCAGTTGCGTCAGTACACGTTCAAACAAAATGAATCTATGGGTCGATGTGTTCTCATGATTCTTCGAGTTGAGTGAGTCTCTGGGCGTCCTTGCCGCTGAATCGCCAGAAGATTCCGGGGTGAATCAGGAACTCGCAGAATGTCGACGTGATTAGCCCACCAAGAATCACCGTGGCGACCGGATATAGGATTTCGCGGCCCGGTTCCTGCCCACCGAGAACGAGCGGCAACAGTCCAAATCCGGCGGTGAGTGCTGTCATCAGGACTGGGGCGAGTCGTTCGAGACTTCCGCGCAGAATCATTTCGCGGCTGAAATCTTCACCTTCTTCTTTCATCAGATGGAAGTAGTGAGTGACCAATAGGATGCCGTTCCTCACGGCAATTCCACCGAGCGAAATGAATCCAACGAGACTGGCAACAGTCAGTGACTGATTCGTAATCACCAATGCCAGCACTCCACCGATGAACGCAGTTGGCAGTGCATTCAGAATCTGCAGGACAACGCGAACTGAGGGGAATAACAACATCAGCACGACGAACATGCCGACAATGGAAACACCGGCCAGCACCACGATGGTGCGACTCGCACGCTGCTGACTTTCAAACTGACCGCCGTATTCAATGAAGTAACCTTCCGGCAAATCGATTTGACTGTCGACCCGTCGCGTGATCTCTTTTACGGCACTCGCAAGGTCGCGGTCCTGCGTGTTGCAGCGGATGACCATGCGACGTCGAGCGTTCTCGCGGTTGACGGCGTTTGGACCAGTTCCCGGGCCGATGTCGGCCAGTTCACGAAGTTCGATCTGTCCGCGATCGTTCGGCAGGTCAATTCGTAACCGGCCGAGATTCGCGTAATCGGTGCGGTAGTCTTCTTCCAGTCGCACCAGCAAGTCGAATCGTCGCTGACCTTCCAACACCTGAGAAACGACTTCACCTTGAAGTGCCGTTTGAACGATGTTGGCGACGTAGGCCCGCGTGACTCCATGGAAGGCGAGGTCATCCGTCCGAAGCTGAATGTGCAGTTCCTCGGTTTGCTTGATCGGTTCAATCACCGGCGGCGTGATGCCGTCAATGTTCTGCACCGTGGATTTCACCTGCTCCGACAGTTGTTGCAGGATGTTGATATCGTCGCCATGAATTTTGATGGCAATCTGGGCGTACACACCAGAAACCATGTGACTGATCAGGTGAGCCAATGGTTGTTCAACTTCGAGGTCGACACCGGGAACTTCTTCACCCAACTCATCGAGAAGCTGTTTCAGGATGTCTTCCCGACTCTGCTGGCTATCCGGGTTCATGCTCAGGATGTATTCACCTGCGTTGACGGGCGAAGCGTGTTCGTCCATTTCCGCTCGTCCGGTTCGACGCACAAAATGCAGGATGGCACCGTCGGGGTTCTTTTCAGACTTCTGCATCTCACGCAGTTTCTTGTCGATCAGTCCTGACGTTTGATTTGACGCATCCAGTGACGATCCGGGCGGTAGCGTCATGTTGATTTGCACGCTGCCTTCGTCGAATTCCGGCAGGAAATTTCTGCCAAGCTGAGACATTTGCCAGCCAGCGACCCCGACGGCAACCCATGTCAGCAGCAATAGCAAGGCCGGTTGTGCCATGCTGAGTCGAATCAGGTAGCTAACCATCCATTTCATGGTTCGCAACAGGATGCCATCCTTCTCAGCATGAGCGGCTTTTGATTTGGGCAGCAGATAAAGCGATAACACCGGTGTGACCGTCAGTGACACGAATAACGACGCCAGAATGGAAATGATGTACGCCACTCCCAGCGGTGTGAATAAGCGGCCTTCAACGCCGGATAGTGCGAACAGTGGCAGGAAGACGAGAATCACGACGGCAGTTCCGAAGACGATCGCACTACGAATTTCTTTACTGGCTTCGTAGACAACCTGAATGTCTGGCCGTGGTTTTTCGAGGGCGTTGTTTTCTTTCAGTCGACGGAAAATGTTTTCCACGTCGACAATCGCGTCATCGACGAGTTCTCCCATTGCGACCGCCAGTCCGCCCAGCGTCATCACGTTGATGGATAGTTCGGTTCCCGAAATGTAGCCGATCAATCGAAATACGAGCGTCGTAATCACCAGCGACAACGGGATGGCTGTCAGCGTGATGAAAGTCGTGCGAAAGTTCAGCAGGAACAGAAACAGAATGATGATGACCAAAAAGGCACCAATCACGAGTGCTTCACCAACGTTGAAAATACCGCGATCGATGAAGTTGCGGAGTTGGAACAACTCAGGATTGATGGCAATGTCCGCTGTCAGCGATTCTTCTGCTTCCGCAAAAGCGATTTCCAATTGTTCCGTCAGCCCACGTGTGTCGACATGAGGCTGTTTGACGACTGTGAACACCACTCCCGGACGCCCGCTGACACTGCCGTCGCCACGTTTGAACTCGGCACCTTCGACAACACTGGCCACCTGACCGAGCAGTACAGATCGCTTCTCGTTGGCTTTCACCGGAATCTGCCGCAAGTCATGCAGCACTTTGTAAGGTTCGGGACCGAGGCGCCCGAGAACTCGAATGGGGCGTTCCGTTTCGCCTTTCACAGCGAAGCCGCCGCTGGTGTTGATGTTGCTGTCTTTGAGGGCTTGCTCGACCTCCTGCAACGTCACGTCATATTCCAGCAACGCGGCCGGATCGATCCGTACTTGATACTGTTTTTTATCGCCGCCCAGAATGAACGCTTCCGCGACACCTGTCACCTTGAGGATGCGCGGACGGATGATCCAGTCTGCCGTAGTTCGCAGGGACAGTTGGCGAGAGGCTTCGGATGGGAATTCCACGTCATGCAGTTTGCCGTCGATGGTGATCGTCGCACGCGGCGTCTCTTCGACCTGGAAGAGATCGTCGCTTCGACTCGGTGCGTTCCAGCTTATCTCGTCAACAGCAACCGCCTTCCACGATTCCACCCGGTTTCGTTCCATAGGTCGCCAGACATGAATCGTTGGCTGTGCGTCTCCATTCGGAATAAGTTCGGCAATCAGTCCGGTCTTTTCGATGGGGTACAACTCGCCATCATTTGGTCCCTGTTGACGGTAGATTCCTGCAACGACAATCTGCCCCATGATGGACGCGGGTGGCGTCATTTGAGGCCGAATGTCTTCCGGCAGGATTCCTTCGAGCGTTATCAGGCGTTCCTGAACCGTTTGACGGGCCGACTTGATCTCGGTTTTCCAGTCAAACTCGATGTAGATGACGTTCAGCCCCGCTGTCGACTGACTACGAACGGCCTGGACTCCATTGGCACCCAGTAACGCAATCTCAATGGGTTGAGTGACCAGCGTTTCGACCTCTTCCGTCGCAAGGCCGGGGCATTCTGTGATGATGATGACACGAGGGCGGTCGAGGTCCGGAAAGACATCGATCGGCATCAGCGTCGCGAGATAAGAGCCGTACACGAGCATGACGACGCTGATCACGAGGACCAGCATGCGGTAACGCAGTGCGAATCGAATAATGGCGTTTAGCATTGTGCTTTCCTCAATGGCTTGCGTGGACGGTGCCGTCCGCGTGAACATGAACGTCAGCACGCATGCCACTTGCCGCTTGTGCTTTCAGCACACGGTTAAGTGACGCCGCCGCACTTTGCGCGAGATAGAGACCGGGAGTTACACTGCCGTCGTTGGCGACGACGATGTTCAGGCGGTCTTCTTGCAACACCTGCACCGGAATCCGGTTAAACAAATCACCATTCTGCTGGAACACATAAGCTTCCGGCCCCTCACGAACGATCGCCGCACTCGGCAGCACAAGCACATCGGTGAGTTCCTCGACGGGAACGTGCAGACGTATTCGCTGCCCCGGACGAAATCGCCAGACAACAAAGGTCTCACCGCTTTTCTCGTACGTTCGCGACTGATTGGCGAGCGGAATAAAGAAGTCGAACGTGCGGCTTTGTTCATCAATCGAATTTGACAAGTAGCGAATCTCAAAGGCCTGCTCCAGCTTCGGCCAGTTCTCCGGTTCGTCTTCCGCGAACTCAACAGAGATTTTCCAGCTATTCTGTGCCGCCCGCTCCAAATACGGTGCTTCACGCTTGAAGGCGTGACCTTCGAGATAAAGCGAACTGTGATTCGCCAGCGTGATCAGCAACTGTCCGGCCTGAACCTGCTGTCCGAGTTCGGCGTTCAGTTCCTGTACTTCAAAGGCAAATCCCTCATCGTCACCCTTCCCTTGCTGAAACGAAGCCTGCCGAATGGAAACCAGCTTCTCGCGTTCTTTGACACGGGGTGGTGCAACCACCTCGACGGTCGACACAAACGTACCATCTGCAACACGGTCCACCTGTTGCGGATTCAATCCACGCGTGAGCAGGTCCTGCCTGTGTGCCTGAATGACCGCTTCCTGCCGACGCAGCTCATTTTCCAGGTCGATTATCTTCGTTTTGGTTATGCCACCCTGGTCAGCCAGTGGTGTCAGCCGGGCCAATTGCTCCTGAGCGATCTGAGCTTCTCTGGTCGAAACGAAAAGCTGCTTCTGCGTGCTTTGGAGGTACTCGCTGAACAACCGGATCGTAAACAGTCGGTCGCCGGGGCGCACCGTGTCACCCGGAAATGCATGCACTTCTGAAACCACACCCACGGCTGGTGATGTTACGCCTCGATCAGATTGTCCCGGACGATCAACAATCTCACCGGGAACCTGAATGGTTCGCCAATAGGTCTGCGGTCTCGCAGGTTTCGCAACCAGTCCAAGATTCTTGCGAGCCTGCGGCGAGAGCTTCAGAACCTTTGGCTCTTCGATCGGTGGTGCGGAGTCTGCCGCGTGCGATTCTAATTCCGGCGACGAAAACATCGTTACCCATCGATCGCGAGTGAGAAACGCCACCCCGGCGAGTACCGCCACGATGGCCACGCCGCTGAGCAGGCGCAATGATTTTGGGAAACGCATGATGAAGTGACCTCGGAATCGCTGACAACGGATGGCGATCACGCCAACAGAAATGGCGGGTCGCGGACATCGTGGATTGGGAGGCTTCAGAAGTGCAATCTGCGCAACGTCATCGGTTGAATTGCAGCAAGAGACTTATGAAGCACGCCGGAAAGAGGCAGCCGTTGTCATCACGGAAAAGACCGGACACATAGCTGCGAGGGCGTTACCAGCGAATCGAGAGAAACTGCAGGTAAAGCGCACATTTCGCGCGCAACACTGGCGGCGAATCAGGCTGGATCCAAAGTCGACCCAACGCCGCCATTGACGACGAATCGTCTGCAATGACGTTCCACGCTGGCAGCTCAGCCTTGGCAACTTTCGCGACCTTACCGTCGTGCAGAAGCTGGTTATCGCCAGCGTAAAATGCATCGGATTCGTGGTCGGGAACCTGCTCATCGGTCGACGACGGCGTGTCGCCGCCATCTTCGTGATGCCCATGATGATGGTGGGAATCGTGCAGATGAACGTGCGGGCGAGCAGCATGGCCGTCTGGTTCAGCAATCGACGATCCCGCATGCGAATGAGGCGCAGAGAACAAGCTCTGGCTCACCAGCAAAAGTGGAATCAGGATTGAGGAGACGGCTCGGTTCATTGTTTCGCAAACAGCACGGACAGGGCTAAGTTATGGGGTAACGATACGTCGCTATTGGGTTTCGGTCAATTCCAGATTCGAAAAGAACTTGGATGACTATTGGGCGTTGAGGCATATTTCAGCGTTTCTATTGTCCGCTGAGAGCCTGACCTCGTAACCCGTCATCGCCGTCGTACGAAGCGACATCTGAGAGTCCACCCATCAGCAGTAGGCCGTCAATCTTAGCATTCGCCTGAGCCAGTTGCCCCGATTCCACAACGTATTTAATGTTCGCATCAAAGTAGGCTCGCCGAGCAGTCAGGACACGCAGGAAGTCGAACTCTCCGGCATCCCGAGCTTCCTGCATCAATTCAAGAGCCTCTTGGGCCTTGGGAAGAATGGTGCCTTCGTATCGTCGAACAGTTGCATCCGCCACCTGATACTCTCGCATCACGCGAGCTAAATCACGGCGGATGCTCATCCGAATTCGTTGCACGTTCTGAGTCGCCTCGCAGTATTCCGCGTGAGCCGCTTGGATGTTGCGTTGATTCTTGTTGTGGACGGGCACCGGAACGCTTAGCTGCAGATTGATAAACCCCTGTCCCGTACCGTCGTCGATGCCAGCACCGAGCTGGGTAGTGATATTCTGGGTCGGTTGGATGCGTTGCCGTTGAAGGTTGGACCTCGCCCGGTCGACACGAGCTTGAGCCGCAGCCAATAGTGCCATCAGATTGACAGCGTGACATGACGTCTTCCGGACTCTGTCCGTGGGTTTTATTGGGCGCTCATGACTAACCGACCTTGGGCAGTAAATATGTGCTGTGGGGATCGCGGACGACGCGTCGAACAGCAATCGCTAACGTGTGTCGGAGTGGAATACCGAACGCAGTTGTCGGTGTTCGAGACGCGTGGAGGTTGCAGCGTCCACCGCGTCGCTCGGCACAAGGCGATTTGCATCGGTAAATTAACCGAAACGCATTCGAGGTAATTCTAAATGCTGACGACATACGGGTGATTTTACCGACGGCCATTGTTTCGCCCGCGAGTACACAGATTTCGAGTCCCACTCGTTTATTGGTTGGCAAGAAAATCGTTGGCCAAGGTCACCGAAGACACCTCAATCTGCCTGCACACGTCGAGGTCGAGCATCGCCACTCCACTGGCAAAAAGTTCTACTGGTGTCCTCGATCTTCCACACTTTCAAATCCCCTTCTCTCGCAATGCTTTACGGCAGGCGAGTTGTCCGCCCCAGCCTGCGCCATCACCACACCCGCCATCAATGGACATAGCAACCACTGCGCCTGCTATTGTGCCTCCGTCATGACTCTTGTTTCGTGTTTATTTCAGTAACGGCACAAAGGCATCCGCAAATGCCTTGCCCATCTGCGCGAAGATCTTTGCACTACCCCAATAGTGGTAACCGCCATTGGAAGCGCCTTGGAGGACCTCTCTGTCTTTGGGCGAAAGGACTTCGTTCAACGCCAGGTCGAGCTTCTCCTGGTCGGCTTGGGTGATGCCCTCAATCCGCGCATCGATCGCTGCATAATGTTCTGGGGAGTTAAGGTCATATTGGTCATTGGCATAGACAGCTAATACGTTCTTCCCCGTCTTCAAATATTTGATCTCTTCTTTTCCGAGAACGATCGAGCGGTAATACGGATTATCCATCCACCAGATGTAGGTGTGAATCTTTTGACCGTTCAAATAAACTTGGAATCCTTGTCTCGCTAAAATCGCGATACGATACGAGTCGCAGTTGAGGTCTTCGACTTCAAACGTTGTGCGCATCAGGAGGAATTCGCCGTCACCCCAACTGGAAGGGAATTTGTCCAGCGTGATTCCGCTGTGTTTCCAGACGCCTTTTCCAATAGGGGCCTTGCCTTCCGTCCATTGGCGATCATCGAAGTCGGGCATGTACCAGTTCTTGATCTCGGTGGGCAGCGTGATGTCACGGAGTCGCCTGGCGTCATATTTCTCCAGCTTGTCCTTCTTCTCGGTGGGATCGATCGTCATGAAGCGCCAGGTCCGTTCCTCTGGCAGCGGTTTGCCAATCGGCTTCCAGTAATTCTCCCATTTCCAATCCCTGTCGAGCGTGCCATCGGCTTTCAATGTGCGAGCCGTATTGACGATCTTGTTATATTCGCCCCGCCTGGGTTCTGCGGCGGCGATGTCATGATCCCAGAAGGGCGCTGTCTCAACAGCTACCACATTGCCCTTGAACTCGGGCATGTCGGCCGGTGCGGCCATGGCCTTGCGGAATGCCTCATTTTCACTCTCACCGCCGACGCCCAGCACGCCGATCACGAATGGCATCTTCGGGGCCGAAAGATCTTTGCGCACGTCCCGAATGAAGTGTGCCAGCAGACGCGAGTATTCGTCGTATTTTCCAAGTTGGTCGGGACCGGGATAAGTCGTCCCATCGACCAGGTCGTTGAAACCCTGAAGCCAGACAAAACCGGCCAGTTCAAAGCCAGCCTGCTTGTCATATTCCGGACAGACTCGTTTGGGATCTGCCAGTACCTTTTTAACATGCTCGATCATCATTTGGTAAAACACACCCGAGGCGGCATCCTTGTCATCCTGCCATTTTTTCCGGTCCTCGGCCTTGGGAATGCCGTGGGCGCCTTGGGGATGCTTGTCCCACAGTTCCTGGATCTGCCTGGGCAGTTTGTATTGTCCGGCGCTCGGCGGACGGAATTCGGTATTGAGTGACCTGCCGCCCCAGGCGGTCTTAATAATCAGGATGGGCTCCTTCAGCTCGTTCTCCATAGTGATTCCGAAGGTGAACTCGGGTCCGATCTTGCCGCCATCCTTGGTAGGTTGATTTCCACGTGCTCCAAAGCCGGCGGTCAACTTGCCCAGGCCTTCGCCATTTGCACTGCCGTCATAAGGCCCGGTCAAATAGGACATCCAGACCTTGTCACATACCCGTGCAGTTCCATCGGCATTGCGCATCTCCTTGAGCAAGGGTGCCGTCAGCGGATCCTTGCCGATGTAGTCAAAAGTGCTGATCTCCGCATGACCCTCCATATTGGACTGGCCCGCGAGAATAAAGATTTTAAGCGGCTTTGCGTCCGCGCGTGCGGCGGAGGCGCCAATCGGAAAAAATCCAGCGACGAGTGCGATGAGTATTTTAGTTCTCATGGTGTTATGCCTTAGAGTTTGTCAGTTGCGTTCGCTTAGCTTCACAGGCCGCTTGTCCAGAGTGCGCCATTGCTGGGCTATCGTGCTCTTCTTGTCCTATTTGATGCGGATAAGTTCCGGGGAGTCCGTGGAGGTTTCAATCGCAGTGATCGTTTCGCGGACGCACTTGGCCTTTAAACGCATCAGGCGCGGTGGGAAGTCTTTCTCCTCCTTCTCGAAGTAATTCGCGATCCGGATCAAGTCCGGAATGACCGCTTTGGCGTGGGTTCCGTAGGTGAGGAGGATCTTCATCAGCTCAGGGGTGCGAATTTCGCTGGCCCACGGATTCTGATCGCGGGTGTAAATCACGAGAGCGCTGATGCCTTCTTCGACGTGGTGCTGCGACAGGAGACGCAGGCCCTCCACGCGAATCCCGTCGGCGAACATCTCGCCGCTGGGCGCGGGCTGGACGATCGCCTCGTGGATGGCGGGCAGCAGAGGCTTGATCTCTTCGAGCGAGAGATGGCGATAAACGGAGCCGATGCTGCCGCGAGCACGACCGTCCTGATTCTGCAGCCCCGCCCGCACGGCCTTGTAGATCGCGGGACGATCCACACCTTTCAGAGAGCGCCCGAGCAATCCGTCACGATCAAACAAAGCGAAGGAGAGATAGCGCTGCTGCATGCCGCGCGGATCATTCTTCACATCCACTTGAGCCAGCAGTTCGAGCAGTTGCGGCACCGCCTTCGTGGCCGGCTCGCCGATCGCAGCGAGTGCTTCAGCCGCTTTGATGCGGAGCCAGAGGTCTTCATGCGACAAGGCTTTCTTCAGGGCATCCACCGCAGGTGCTCCACGTCCGCGAAGGAAGATCAATCCCTGGCAGGCTCCGTAGCGAGCGTCGAGGCTGGGAGAATCGAGCATCTCGATCAAAGGCGTCACGGGAGCGTTCTTGCGACGCCCCAGAGCCGTCGCCGCTCGCTCGCGCACGACGGGTGACCAACTGTGAAGACGCTCAATGAGTTGTTCGTCACTCAGCGCATTGTAGAAACTGTGGCGGTCTTTGTTGTTCCAGCCACGCCCATCGGCGATGAGTGATTGGGCGGCGTCGGTATCGAGTTGTGGGACTGCGCCAGCCTTTTTGCCGGTGAGGTAAAGCGTCTTCAGCGGCATGGCATAGGCTAGCAGATAGCCGCCGGTGGCATCCCAACCTGCGTAGCTGTCCTCTTCAGGTTCCGGTGGCCCCTGATGCATGAAACTGTTGTCCCATCGCCGGGCAAGGTCAAAGTACCAACTTCCAAACTCACTCATCCACGCCCCCGTGGCATGCGGGCCGGACTGTGCAACACCTGGCATCGCCCACAGCATGTTGAAGAAATTGCCCGTGTGTCCGCAATCACGCTCCGGTCCGTGGGAGGCAACGCTCATACGCGAGAAGAACTCTGCACCATTCGATTCACCGAGCAGGTTGAACAGCACGGCGGCCATGCCGCATTTACCGTTGTCTTCATGGTTCTCAATCCAGGGATGGTGATCGCCGTACGGAATCGCTCCCTTGCCGATGTAAAAACGCAGCAGCTTCGCACTGCGCTCAATCGCCCGATCCAGGGCTGGGTCTTTCACGCCCGCCTCACGCGCCATCACCAGCGAGATCGTCAGAGGCAAACCGGGAGAGTTCATCATGCCGTAGCCGCCGAGTCGGCCGTCGGGCCGAGCGAACCCGTGGCCCCACGAGCCGACCGCACTTTGACCATTGGCGGCTTCGAGCGCGAGTCGCGTTAAGCCCGGCATGACCGAATCATCGCCCGTTGCGATCTTGTATTCGGCCAGAAACATCATGACATAGCCGTAATACCAGGTTGCCATCCCTTCGGTTCTGTAGTTCGCGGCCCACTCGGTTTCCTTCTTGATCAGCGGGAGGTAGCTCGGGTCGCCGCTGGCCAACAGCGCGAGCACATTGAGTGATCGTGGAATGGGGTCCAGGCGCTCGGCATAGGAAGGCTCCGCTATCCGCTGGGCGAGATCCTTGCACCCTCGTTCGAGAATGAGCTTGGACTTCGGGCAATCGAAGGGAGCCGTAGCGCCATAGCTTCCCAGCACCGGAAGCTGCACTACAACTTCCGCCGAGCTGCCCGAACGCGACCGGGTCAGGCTGAGATTGCCCTGGCCCGCTTCCGATTCGGCCAGGGTCAGGGCTTTGCCCATTTCGGTGCGCGGGTCATAAGAAAACGGCTTGCCGCCGACGCCGAGAATTACATCGCCGACCGCAAGAACGCCTTCAGCGGGAGAACCCTGCTCCACCTTGGTAATCGTAATCTCACGGGCATCGGACGTGACCATCTTGCCACAACGAATCCAGCCTCGCAGACCCGTGGCGCCAAGATTCCAGTCGTGCTCAGCGCTTGCGGCGACGCTTGACCATTGCACCGCGAAAACGACCGTAAGTGTCAGCAAGAGGAGTATGTTTTTCATGCAGATCAGTTGTTGGGTTGGAGGTGAGTTTGGTAATGAAGTCCGCCCTTGATGCAAATTGAATGTGGCCAAGGCGGAGCGGAACTCCATTCAGGACGGCACATGACTCACTTCTTTGTAAGTCAAGCAAGTCACTGAGTATACTCAATGGCCACAAGCTGTTCAAAATATCTACACGAAAGCGAGTTCAGGAGCCGATCAGGCGGTATCTGAATATGCCACCCGAAGCGGTATCGATTACATCGAGCGATTCTATAATGGGCAACGCCGACACTCGTCGCTTGACTACCAGAGCCCCGCGTGAGCGACGAATGGTGACAGAGAAATCACCATTTCGCCAATGACTTTGTTGGTGATTTCAGAGCAACATACCTCTACTGAGAAGTCACAATATTTACCCAACCATTGACACCGGTTCAGCGCCAACCTTTCTTGGGGAACTCCACAACTCAGTTCTGAAACTGAACTCTCATCCGAACCGCGGCGGGTTTCCTGAGAAACAAAGCTCAACCGCCTCGATTCGATGGAGACCCGCAAGCGTCCCGGCGGTCCAAAAGTGCAACACGTCGCCCACCCATCAGTGCTCAAGACCGATGCAAGTCTGCGACTGGACTCGCTCGCGCATCGCGATGCACCCGCTGTCACGAAGAAATCGCTGTTCGTGCGGTCGGTGTAATTCACCGCTACTTGCTACGCGAATCGTACGTCGTTAACTCCGTTTGCAGGGTTCGAGTCCTACCGGAGGAGCTTTCAGGCTCTATGGAAACATTACCCCTTAGTCACACTTTTGATTGAGGGGTTCTCTTTTTTGCGCACGCGGCATTGTGAGCGTCTCTCCACAACGAGACGAGACGATTTCGGAACGTGCTTTCGTGGCGTGGATTCACGGCCAACGATCATTCGCCGGTCGCGCCTACCTCTCAGGATTCTCCTAAAATTGTGGCAGGTTTTGGACATGGGGTCGGATAACAGTATGTATGGACGATTCACAGCCGCAATTAGAACTCAGTGAAACCGACTTTCTGGCCTTGCTGGTCAAGCATGAGCCGGGCCTGCGAGCGTATGCCCGTAGCCTCGTGCCTGATTGGGAACTGGTCGACGAAGCGTTGCAGGAAGCCAGCATCACTTTGTGGCAAAAGCGCGAGCAGTTGCGGGGCACGGATGGATTTGTACCGTGGGCCATCACAGTGCTTCGGTTCAAGTGCCTTCGTCAGTTGGAGAAGCTCCGAGCTCGAAGACCGCTGCTCAGTGACGAAATGCTGGAAACGCTTGCGGAGCGTGGCGCCCGGCGGTCTGTGGAAGAGTCAACGTCTCGGGCTCAAGCTCTTCAGGCATGCCTGAGCCAGTTCTCCGCAGAACATCGTGAGTTGCTGCTGGCACCGCATAGCTCGACACACACGGTTGTCGATGTTGCAGCGCGACGAAACAAGTCGCCGAATTCACTGTACAAACTGTTGGCCAGATTGAGGCAGCAGCTGAGCGAGTGCATCAACCTCCGTCTCACAGTGGAGGTCGAGTAATCATGCGATCGAACGAATTGATTCAACGTTACTCGCTCGGGATCTGTTCTGAAGAAGAAGTCCACGAGCTTGAGCGTCGCCTGCGCGCGAATGAGACGTTGCAGGACGAATTCCTGCGGGAGGCCGAAATCGACGCCCATCTGCGACAGGAAGCTCAATTGGGAATCGTCAACGCCGCACCGTCGGCTCCGGCCGGTCAGCAATCACACGCCATCTGGAAATGGGTGTCCGGCGTGTCAACGTTGGCAGCGGCGGTTTTGCTTGCGCTAATGATTCTCAACTTTCCGCCGCAGCAAAAAGCGATGGCCTATCCATCGCTGGGACAATTGACCGTAGAAGTCTCGCGAACCGAACACAACATTTGGGCAGCAGCGGCTGACGGCGATCTGAAAGCGGTTCGCAGTGAACTGGATAACCGCGTGTCCGTCGATGCGAAGGCTGAATGTGGACTGACTCCACTGCATGTCGCAGCTCTATTCGGTCAGTCGGAGGTCGCACAACTGCTGCTACCGAGTGGAGCGGATGTGTCGCTGACCGACGGCGAAGGAAACACGGCGCTGCACATGGCCGCTTTTTTGGGCCATACCGACATCGTTAGTGCTTTGCTGAAAGCGGGAGCAGACCCTGCGGTTCGCAATCGTCTCGGCTTCAGTTCAGTGGACAATGTGGCCGTCAGGTGGAGTTCGGATTTGGAAGCCTAATACCACCACCTCGAGGAAGTCTTGGACGTGTCACTCGACCTGGAACGGATCAAGTCCGAGCGACCGAAGATTCTGCAACTTCTCTCTGCCGCGAACCCAAAAACAACGCCACGAACACCAACCATCAGCCTCTGGCAGGCTGCCATCACCGGCAACACTGCAGTGGCCGAACAGCATATCACGGCCGGAACCAACTTAGATGAGACGGAAGACTACGGAGGCAGCTCGCCTTTGACTCTGGCTGCGATTTTTGGACAGGACGGAATCGCAAGGATCCTCATCGATGCCGGGGCCGATCTTGAAGTGCGAAATGGCAAAGGCAGCACGGCCCTTCACCAGGCATGCTTCTTCTGTCGTCCTGAGATCGTGGGAATTCTCTTGGGGGCAGGAGCTGACACAAGCCAAACTGATAGTCGCGGCCACACTCCTTTAGACATCGTGACGCTCGACTTCGACGAGGATCTCCAGGGAGCCTACCTGCACGTATACGACTGGCTCAACCTGGAACTCGACCTGGACGACATCAAGAGAGCTCGAATCCAGATCGCTGAAATCCTCAACGAACACGAAGGGAAAGGCGAGTAGTGAATACTGCTGTGAAATACGAACCGAAATTCGGCAGGAGTCTTCGCGTCGCCCGCAAGCCGCAACGCTGGACGAGTTGTACTGCCATTCTGACTGGCCTGTTGCTGGCGTTGTCGACCAGTCAGGTTCAAGCGGATGAGCCGGATGCCGACGCCACAACCGACGCGAATCGCCTCGCTCAGGTAAGAGCAAAGCATGACCAGCCATACGTCTACGCGAAGTCGCACAAGCCGGACTACCTCTTCGACCAAGATGCTCTCCGCCGTTACGACATCTTCCTCGAAGACGCCGACCTCAAATTCCTGAACGACAATCCAGTCCGCGAGCAATATGTCAAAGCTGCATTGCTGTTCGAAGGCAAGCTGCTATCTCACGTCGGCGTGCGATACAAGGGTGAGCATGGTTCGTTCGAACATTTCGTGAAGGATTTTAAAGGCGGAGAACGCGGAGTCGCCTCGTCGGGTCCGAAGCTTGCGTCGAAGTTGTCACTGAAGGTCAAGGTGAACTGGAAGAACAAGAAAGACAAGTTCTATGGAGTGAAGAAACTCCAGTTCCATTCGATGAACCATGACCGTGGCATGATGCGCGAGCGACTCTACTGGTGGTTACTTAGAGAGTTTGGCAGCCCGGTGCCACGCTGCGTACACGCCAAGGTGTACATCAACGGAAAGTACAGCGGCATCTACGCGCTAACCGAGCAGGTCGATGGCCGGTTTGCCGATCATCATTTCAAAGATGGTGACGGGAATCTCTACAAATCTGTCTGGCCCATCGATCCCAACAATACCTTGAAGCCCGAAAAGTATCTCAAGGCGGCTTTGAAAACCAACGAAGAAGCGGGCGATGTCAGCCGATTCCAGACCTTCGCCCAAGACGTATTGGACGCGAATCCATCTCAGGTCGATTCGGTGATGAATCGCTGGTTCGACGTGGAGCAATTGATGCGGCTGTACGTCGTGATGAACACTCTGGGGCACCACGATAGTGCCGTCTTTGGCGGCTGCGGATACGGCCCAAGCCCCAACGCAAACTTCTACTGGTACGTGGAGTCGCAGAAAAAACGAGTCCACTTGATCCCTTGGGATATGGACCAAGAAATCGGCGGTCCGGGATACGTCGGCAGGCACGAATCTTCGCAGTCCGGGGACGACTTGGACTCGCGGCAAGAGGAAGAGCACGAAGAAGATGACGAACAGGAAGATCGCGACCAAGACGACGATGATGACGCCGACATAGACAATGGCACTCCAGAGTCTCAATACGTTGGCCCCTCCAGAGACAAACTGGTGCTAGGTCTGAGAAGTTATTTTAAAGGCCCAAAGTGCGAGCGGTTATATGAGCAGTTTCTCAGAGAGTACTACAACTCGAAATACATCAATCCGCTCTTGGACAAATGGAGCGCACAGATCGAAGACGCCGTCGCCGAAGCATCGGAACTCTACAACGACGTGCCTTCTGTCGACCAGCAGAAGCAAGCGGTTCAGGTTTTGAAGTGGATCGTCGCGAACTTCGACAAAGACGACCCGCCGGGTTGCCTGTGGTAGCGAATCGCTTCCGTTTTGTGGCAGGTTTCGCCCACGACGCCGGATATTACTGTGAGGAGGGTGGCTGCAAGCGGCTCGACTCATGGCAGCTATGGCAACGACCGACAGGGAGAGATTGAAATGAATGTGGTTTGAGGATTATCGATGGCCGCAGTGGGGCTGTTCATGCTGGTTTCTGGAACGAAGAAGAGTGAGTTCGTCGTGTACCAGCTGCTGGTGGCGCGTTCAAGAATTCTCTGGGGCGAAGGAAATGCCGTACACCGCTTTTACCAAGTCTCCGGACTCATTCTTATCGCGTTGGGATGCCTGTGGGCGGCAGGTGTCATTTGGAGATAGTTGACCTATTGATGTAGCCGAAGTCGCAAGACTTCAGGCACGCCAAGCCCCATCTGTTGCCAGATCGGCCACGTGATTTTGGCTCGCACTTTACCTGAATCGTTAGAAGCAAGCTGGCTTTGGACATTGTCATGATACATAGAACTTTCTCGCACCGTGGTTTAACTTACCCACTCGTTGCACTGCTCATGCTTTTCCTTTTCGCTGGATGCGATCGGAAAGCCGAAACAACCCAAACACAGGCAGGCGACAGTCCCGCGACGTCGCACGATCGAGGGACTGGAGCGAACGTCAGCATCGTAGATGCGGCGGGGGCGGGAGACGTCGAGTCAGTCAAACGACTGCTCGCGACTGGTGCCGACGTTGAAACGCGGAATGCGTCAGGAACCACGCCGCTCATTACTGCCAGTGTCATGGGAAGAACTGGTGTCGCGCGAGTGCTCATCGAGGCGGACGTTGATTTGGAAGCCAAGAATGCCGAGCAAACGACTGCGCTCTACAACGCCGCATTCTTTTGTCACCCCGACACAGTTAAACTCCTGCTGGAACATAAAGCCAATGTGCATACGACCGACAAGAATGGAACTCCTCTTGTTGACGTCATGGCGGCTCCTTGGGAGGCCGTCGCAGGGATTTACCAGTTGGTTTACTCGCTGATCGGAGTCGAATTCGATGCCGAGAAGACCAAGGAAATGCGACCGGTGATCCTGAAGATGCTCAAGGAGCAAATCGCGAACGAAACGTCCGCGCTGACTCCACAGAGAACCGCCGCCGAAATCGCAGCGATCCGCAGCAAGCTCCCGCCGATTACGGATGCCGATTGGTCGATGTACAACCATGACGTTCGCGGCTGGCGGTACAATTCGGCCGAGGAGACCATTTCGCCGGACAACGCAGCAAAGTTGGTGGAAAAGTGGCGGTTTCCGAATTCATCAGCGTCTATGACCGTCGGAGCAATTCATGCCACCCCGACCGTCGTCAACGGTCACGCCTACTTTGGCACCGCAACTCATCCGGCGTTCTACAAATTGAAGCCGGACGGCACACCCGCGTGGGTCTACCGAATTCCGGAGAACGACACACGCCACGAACTTCCGCAAGGTGGCGTGAACAGGATTAATGTCAACGATGGCATCGTGGCTTCGGCTCTTGTGACTGAGACAGGAGTGTACGTCGGCAACGGCGCCGGCATGTTCTTCGCACTCGATCGCATCACCGGCGAGGAACTTTGGAAAGTCGATACACGCGCCGAGGGCTTCCCAAATCATCACGCGATCAACATATTCAATGCGTCTGCCATTCTTGCTGATGGAAAAGTCGTCGTTGGCGGTGGAGGTTATGAGCATCCCTATCCACTCGACCCCGAATACGAGTGTTGCACCGGTCGAGGTTTCGTGGTCGCATTCGATCCCGATTCCGGAGAAGTCGTTTGGCAGTACGAAGTCGGCGAGGAACCCAAAGAGTTTCTGGAGCCAATCGCCATCGAAGACGACAACGGCAAGCACGTTTTCACGCACGGCCCGTCCACGAGTTCAGTCTGGTCAACGCCGTCATTCGACAAAACCACGGGGACGATCTTCTTTGGCACCGACGTGCATAACTCGCCGCGGCAGCCCACCGACGACGATCCGCGTCTGTACTCAAAATACTCGGCCGCAGTCATTGCCGTGGATGTTCGGACCGGCAAAGAAAAGTGGGTGACTCAAGTCAACGCTGGCGATGTCTTCAATCACACCATGTCAGGTTATGACTCCAAAACCGGCAGATACAAAGACTGTTCGATCGGAGACACGCCAAAACTTTACCAGATCGATGTCGAAGGCGTGCCGACATCCGTGGTGGGAGTCGGATGCAAGAATGGCGGGTTCTACGTGATGAGAGCCGACAATGGAGAACTCGTTGCCAACACGCCGGTATACAGTGGAAAACCAAAGTACCCGCTGTCGCCTTCACGTGACCCTCGCATGATCGCTCTGCCAAGTGCGATCGGCGGCATCCAAACCGGCTGCGCAACCGACGGCAAGAACGTCTTCACCAACGCCATCGACTGGCTTTCATTGAATACAAAAACGCCGGGCTCACCGGAGGCTGGCCGCGTCGTGTGCGTTCAAAGCGATTTGAAAAACGAACACTGGCGACACGAGCGACCCCGTATTACGTCTCCACTATATACCGGCGGCGATCCTGTCGCGGCGGGAATTGCGATTGGCGGAGGCGTTGCGTGCTTCGCGCCGGTTGTTTCGGAGCAACTCGTGGTGCTTAACGCCAAGACAGGAGATGTGTTGAAGCAATTTCCGATTGGAGCCTCATGGACCGGGCCGTCGATTTCAAGAGGTCGCATTTACGTAGGAACCGGTAGCGTCATGTTCCTGAAGCAGCAGCGAACGGGCGCCTTGATTTCCTTCGGACTTCCGGGCGAAGACGAAGTGGACCGTATGGGAGCTGGAAATGAATAGAGACAGTTGCAAAACCATTCGTAACCCGACGCGTAAGCGAGGGATAAATAGGAGTCGACTCGTTTCTCGGTTCCTCGCTTACACGTTGGGTTACCAGATCGGCGATTCGAGGGCGTCGTTATTGCTGGCGGTTTTCGTCGTCATCGGCGCTAGCTCCAATCTCGCTGCTGAAGAAGTCGCCGCATTCAAGCCGCCGGACGATGTCGAATATCGCATCGCCTCGATCATCAGCGAAGGGACCCGGATGTCGGCCGAAGTGTTTTCGCCAAAGGACGCGGAGGGCAAATTGCCGACGATTGTCATGAGCCATGGCTGGGGAGGAACCGCCGAACATCTTCGCCCGGACGGTGTTGCGTTTGCGCGAGCCGGATTCCTTGTCGTAACTTTTGACTATCGTGGCTGGGGCAACAGCGACGCCCGACTGATTACAAAGTCTCGGCCGAAAAACAATGAGGGCAAACTTGTCGCTGAAGTCGCCGAGGTTCGAGGCGTGGTTGACCCCATTGATCAGACCACTGACATTCGTAACCGTACACCAGAACCGTTGTAGGCGCGGGATTTAGCATAGCGGGTTTTG